>Ga0180217_1000232_pt1 | contig 105399 bp, 45 predicted proteins | sample eDN3rd37CBELigOP_FD_128521 | JGI IMG/M metagenome (GOLD analysis project Ga0180217, IMG submission 128521) | Enriched Organic Plus compost microbial communities from Emeryville, California, USA - eDNA 3rd pass 37_C BE-Lig OP (version 2) (version 2) ... | reverse complement strand
TCTCTCTCTCTCTCTCTCTCTCTCTCTCTCTCTCTCTCTCTCTCTCTCTCTCTCTCTCTCTCTCTCTCTCTCTCTCTCTCTCTCTCTCTCTCTCTCTCTCTCTCTCTCTCTCTCTCTCACTCTTTGCAGAGCTTTCCGATTTAATGGGGTAACTGTCTATATAGGTATCAGAGTGGTTGAATTAATATGCAGCGGTTACACCGGTCAGCATCGTGAAAGGTTCTCAAACCAACTAATCCTAACTTCGTCCGTCTTAATTCTCTGAGCTAAGACTCTCTGAGTTAAGACTCTCTGAGTTTCAGTTGCATGGCTCCCAGGGGGCTTCTCTGAAGTTCATTCGTAGCGCCCACAGCACTCCAGCATGTAAGACATCACCCAGTGCGCCGTTTTCCATCACACATTGGGGGTTTGTAACTCTCCGGGTGTGCTGCATCTGCCTCAAAGGCGAGTATGAAGCCGATTCCAATCTTCTTCAAGAAACTCCGACGCGTCTCTAGAACTTCACGTAGCGTTGCATTGTCACCGAGAGTGGTTATTCATCACGTTCCAAGTTACGCTGAGGCGACTTGCGTGCTCTGCATAAAGTTTCATCCGCGCACCGCCGCTGTTCTCTACCCCAAACGAGTGTCGGGAAACCAGAACCACCCCGTGGGTGGATGGGATCACGATTGATTGATGGGCCAGAGTGGTCTGGATTTGAAAATTTGAATTTGAATTTTCAAATTTTCAAATAATTGAATTTGCAAGCCAATGATCTAAGACATTTGAGGGCTGATCTGGGGGTATTGCAGATGTGCAATTGAAATTCAATGTATTAGTTTACCTAGATTTAACAAGGATACACCATATTATTTCATTCCTTTACTCATTCACTTCGTAACACACCCTATCTTTAGACACAAAATCCTCACGTGCTTCAAAAACGAGGAGTCTCGGCTCAGATCTCACGCATTTTCGGCTCCCACACCAGATTGTGCTGGCCTGCGGAGCGCTCCTTCACTCGCGCGAGTCTTTGACCCCTCTACGTACCGTTTGCACCGATAGGTTTTGTCGTGGACTGGCAGAGTACCCTCCATTCCCCCTGACTACTCTCTCCCACTGATTGGTGAGTCGAGTCTAAAACGTCTCACCCGCGCTGGAACCATGAGTCGCAATCTAAGTGACGACGATTTGGACAACTACGACCATACCGACGATGAAACTACGTCGGATTCCGACGACGAATCCACCTTATCAGACAAGAAGCGTGTCCGATGGACCGCAGAAGAGGTAAGTCAGTTTGATTTTTGAATTAGCATCCTGGACTGGACCTGGCATTCAACGTGTGTATCCTCGCAGACTATGCTGTGCTTTATCACTGATCCGGTTTCTCACGCGTTATTACGCTGTCTCTTTGCCCTCACCTCTAGGATGAAATCCTGCGAAGAGTGGTGCGTCAACACGACGGCAAGAATTGGAAGAAGATCGCGGAGGTCGCATTCAAATCCAAGAAGACAGATGTACAATGCCTACACCGCTGGCAAAAGGTCCTGGACCCTAAACTCCACAAGGGGCCCTGGACCAAAGAGGAGGACGAGAAGCTCAAGGAGCTCGTCGACATCTATGGACCAAAGAAGTGGTCCGTGATTGCCCAACACTTCCCAGGCCGCATCGGAAAGCAGTGCCGTGAGCGCTGGCACAACCATTTGAACCCAAACATTTCGAAGAGCCCATGGACAAAGGCTGAGGATAGGATGATTGTCCTGCTTTACCGTCAGATTGGCAGCAAATGGGCTGAGATGTCCAAGCATCTACAGAACGCCGGTTTCCATCGTACCGATAATGCGATCAAGAATCACTGGAATTCGTCACTGAAGAAGAAGTTCGAGAAAGACCCCAACGCCGTGGTGTCAGACGACGATTCATCAGACCCCATCCTTCCTAACACGGACAGTCATTCGACTTCTCAGGCCGGATCCTCACAGGGTAGCAACAAATCTCTCTTGCTGAACCAGGCAGCCGCTGCCGAGACAGGCAAGACGAACCGCTCGAGCACGCGCAATAGCAACAAGAACCAGACTGAAAGCTCGGCGCCTCAGCGGGTGGTACCGAAGACAGCGAATCACCTCGGTGCAGGTCAGAACGCGATTGCAAATGAAACCGTGGGAGCGCTTGCCGTAACCATTACTGCAGCTGTTGCATCGAATGGCGGGTTCGGTCTAGGATTGGATCACCAGCCTTCCGAGGATAGTGCTCTCTTCGCTAGGAGGCGTTCTGCAAGGGCAGCGGCCCAGCGTGCACAACAACATGTAGTGCGCAAGTTTGGCAAGGGCGAGGACGAAGATGAAGAGTCTGGAGACGATGCTGACGACGATTCCAGTGAGAGCGACACTGAAGAAGCAGGAAATATTGAGGATCCAATCGCATTTATCCCGACTTATGGACGACTAGCGGATTCGGCTAGCGACATTCGAACAGAATATCCCGCGCATACGCCCGAGATCCCCACCTTGGCCGCAGAATTAGGCGGACAATCAAACGCCCACACACCCACAATAACACTCCCAGTGGATGTCGATGCGGTGGGTCTCTCGTCAGCCCTCGCCGCATCAGCCTCTGGCTTGCATGCACCTGTTAGTGCACTGGGCTCAACAACCAACAGCCCAGCCCCGCCTCGACACCCGCCTGCTCATTTCGTCCCTACCATGTCGCCATATCGACGCAATCCTGGTGCGCCATCCGCTCTAACAATCTATCACATTACGCCGGGTTCAAAGAAGGCAACATCGCCAGACTCCATGACACCTACCATCGCTCCCGTTCCGAATGAGAGCTATGTGGAGGCATTGCTCGACGCATCCCCCACAAGCACCAAAAACAACACCGGCATGATGGGTAATATGACACTGCTATCATCTCAGCCACGACCTGTCGTATTAAAGGGTTCACCTATCGTGACCCACCACCTTGGATATTCTACGAAAGCCACTGTCCCCGGACACGCATCTTTGTCCCATGCCAATGCACAATTGGCCTCGAGCGTGGCACCACGTTTGAATTTCCAGAGCCCAGGACGAATCGCGGATCACCCACTCGGCCATCACCACAAGTCGCAGCAATCACCGATCTCTCGCAGGGAACCGGATGTACTGCTACCACCTTCGATAACCACTCTTGATCCAGCTTCGATCGTACGAATTTCGCACCAGGCTCCTTCACGGTCAAGCGCTGACTCCAGCCAGACTACTGGATACCTGGCAGGCCGAAGCGTTTCACGTCAGCTTATCTCAGATCACGTGGCCGGACTAGATGGATCAACGAGCCACCCCGCTCCAGGTACTCCTGACTTGACTCAGCAAATCTACACTGTTCAAACCTTGAACACTTTGCTAGGAACTAGCACTACGAGTAGCATATCATCGACAGCCAACGCACTTCTGAGGCCACGAGCGACAGGGTTCCAAGGACGAGTGTTGCAAGCCGTCTCGCCAAATTCGAATGCAGCACTACCAGCTCCTGCGTCCCTTTCCGCTGCCCCGAAGTCTCGGGCAGCTTCACTGACTTCGGAGGCCTCAGTCGCGGCATCCAAACGAGCATCGCCCGCTAGTGTCAACTCCTCGGCGGAACCGCCTTCGCTCATTGGTACAGTCGAGAAGCACGTGCAGTCCACTGCGCTTTATCACGTTACTCTCACAAGCAAAACAAACGCTCAAGCAACCACAGGTGCAGTCGTAAAGCAGGTCACTACAACGCACTCACAACGCCAGACATCGAGCAGTTTGGACATGACTATGAAGCATTCAACCATGACTCCGTTTATGAACCGATCACGCGTCGGTATGCTAGATCCTCTCTCTCCCGCAAACAATGTACTGGGACGTCCCGGTTATGGTTCTGTGCGTGCATTGATGTCGGAAGGAAATGTCCCACCCTCTCCTTTCTCACACATCCATCCTTTCCCTTCGTTGTCACCGCTCCCGGACGCGCGTCTGTCTGCCCCTCCTGTAAATCCCGCCCCGTTCGTTGCGAATACGTCTCAGCATTCAGCGGTACTTAATCATTCAGCCGAGACCAAACCCACGGAGCGCGGCTCGCATGTGGACGCAGAGCAAGATGGCGATGTGAGTCCGCTGCTCGCTCCAGCGACCGTCCATGAAAGCGGAACGGGACCCGCTGGCGTTGACACACTCGCAGAGGACAGCTTCTCATTGGATCATCTCGAATCACAGACGCCATGCGCCATGCCTGCACGACCTCGCGCCCACCTTACAAGCTCCTCCGTAAGGTCTACCTTGGATCTCGTCTCCCCTTCGGTAGATCATCAGGCCAAGGACGGCGTTTCGTCGTACATCACACAGCACGCCCACATCGTTGTGGCTACTCCTGCAGGTTCGACATTAGGCGTTTCCTCGAGTAGTAGTGCTTCTGCCACAGTTCAGCATCCTTCGTCCAATGTGTCAGACATGGATGCACCTGTTCGGGTAATTGGCAACGGAGGTGGTCATGCAATGATTCCATCCGCTACCAAGCCTGGAATTACCCACGATGAGGGGGAGACTCCAATCGGAGCAAGGAGAAAGCATGCCTCACATGGGAATGCAACAGACGTTGCGCTGCTAAAACGTGCCAGACGCGTGCCGGTGTCACCCGTTGCATGTGAGCTGTCGAAGTATGCGCACGAGACATCCTCACATGATGTCTCGTTTGGCCAGTCCAATGGCGATCAGCAGTTGGCTATCCACACAGATGACACAAACAGTCCGGCTGAGTGTGAACTAGGAATCCAGTTGCTGCTGCAATCCAACCCTGCTGTGATTTAAGCTCCATTTGATCCCATAGTACTCTCGAGTTCCGCCACCATCCTGGGCTTAGAATGGATCCCTCATTCTTCCACTTCACTAGAGTAACGTTCCTTTTTCACTACTAGCTTGTTCCTATTCCAAGTGCCTCTCCAGGACTTTGCTAATAGTGGCCTCTTTCAGTTTGTGAACATTCTATTTGAGTCGAATTCACGAGCCCGAATGTAACCTCGCCGTCTTATTCTCGTAACATATCCCTCATACCAGGTTATGCAGTTTATCATTGTTGTTTTGATTAACTTGCTTATCCACCAGTTTGAGTCCGAACTTCATCCAATTGCCCCAGATGTTCCAATTCACTTCCGCCACCACAGCCTGGCCTTTTGCCTATTCCAAAGACACAACGTAATGCCCTTTGTATTCTACTATGTACTGCTAGTTAACGCCTCTTTTCCCGTATGTTCTTAGTCTATTAAGCGCCCGGCTATGTCCATTGCCTATTATTCCGGATTCTTGTAGTGAAAGCCACTCGTACAGTCTTTAGATTTGATTAAGTAAGCCTAGTCCTCACATTACCCGAGTCAATTTATGTCGTTTCAAGTCTTTTCTAGGCTCCTCACGAATACAAAGCCAACACTGACCTCTAATACCGATGACGTGTGTCATCCAGCTCGGCTGGGCCGTGGCGCGAGTCGTGCGCGCGACAACGGGCAGGCGCTGGTCCAGTCCTTCCAATTCAAATTTTCGAATTTGGAAGGTCGTTGTGCATAACGATTGGGTTCTTGGATCGCAAGATTACACCTAGGATCCCACTTCACACATCATGAGTGATGATTATGACGATCCAGATGATGTATTTGAAGAAATTCCAGACGAGACTGATCATATACAAGACGAGGTCGAGTCCATAATAATATCAGACACTCAGGATCCGATCCAGCCGGCGCCCTCGCTGCTCCCCCAGCAATACTACGCGGCGGGCGGTATCCAGAATCTCTCTCAGCCGAGTGCCCTCCCCACGACCAACCAGTCTCCACGGGCACATGGCTCTGGCTCTCAGGCAACGCCGGATCCTGGAGCCATTGGACACCCCCAAACTTCGGCTCGCGCGGGGGTAGGAGAGTTCTCTATCGTCCCACATGGCGAAGACGTTGCGAGAGACTCCAGCTCGGTGGCCGGAGCGTGGCAACCCCTTGGTTCGTCATCAATGCAGACAAGAGAGACTCCAGCTCAGACGGTATCAGCCGCTAGCGACGAGTATGATGATGATTTTAAGAGTACACTTGACGAGAGCAGAATCTCGTCCAGGGTCCCACCTAAGGTGCCGGCACTGACTCCATCACAGATGCAGAGTGCAGCAGCGCTGGCTCATGAAGAGACAAACTCCGATCGACCACAGGAGATTCCTGCCAGCTCTGCTGCACCTCAAGAGCCCTCATCTGACGGCCTACAGAAGTCTAAACAGCAAACGTCAAATCCAGAGCTGCATTCTCCATCGGCAGGGGGAGACAGCATGACATCAACTCCAGTAGCGATCACCGCTGCACAGCGACCACAGCTCCAGGAACAACCTACAACTCCCAGATGTGTTGATAGCCCCGCGCGAAAAGGTCCGATTCGTGCTGCCACTCTTCGACAAGAACCCACTCCTCGTTCTGAGGTGGCACAATCTAGCTCAAGACCTAGCTCCGTTCGAGCTCACAGACAGCAACCCGATGCAACCGCAGCTAGGGGACCGGCTACTGCCTCTCCACCGCGATCGGCTTGTACATCTCGCACTCCTCGGTCTTCCAGGAGATCGCTTCGATCCTCCGAAGCGGATGAGTCGACCGGGCGATCATCCTCGAGGCAGCCATTGACGCGAGACGAGCAGATCCAACAGTTGAGACAGCTTCTGTCACTGGTCACGCGGGCGATATCAGCAATTTCACTGGAGATCATGAATATCTCGAGTGATATTCGAAATCTCCCTCCGGCTCCAGGAGTAGGTGTGCTACCTATGGCTGATCAGGCACGACATATCCCAACAATCCGTTTTGACCCTCCGACTAGTCGAGGGGCAGCACTAAAGCCAGAAGATGAGAAGGAGGATGATCTTGAGATAGATCCAAAGGAGTACGTCGTGAAGCGCCTCGTGCAGGCCGGCGATGATCCGAAAGATCCTAGGTCACTTCGTACAGCACTGCGAATCTTACTATCCAAACAACACTCGCTACAGGCGAAGGAAAAAGCTATTCGCGCTCGTCTAAAGGCACTAGAAGAGGGTTCAGATGCAAGTGATGGAGGATCGCAGGGACGGGCAGAGCCCTTTGGCAATCCTGTTCTGGTCAAATTGCCTCCTTGGGGATCTCCTTCGGCGGCGCAAACAACATATTCCCCGGCACCAGCGCTTGAGGAGCCGAGCGAGCGCCTCGAAGAAATTCTCAAGACTCGAGTTGCCAAAGCCAACCTAACCCGAGGGGCCCATATGTCAATGGCCGATTTGGCACGAGAAATTCTCCAAGAGCGCGCAGCTCGTCATGCTGCTGAAAGTGCACGGAAGGTTGAGGAGTGGGAGGCCGAGGCACGCAGTCGTATCCGTGCCGAGATGGAAGCGAAGCGAGAGGAGGAGGAGCGAAAGAAAGCCGAAGCCGAAGCCGAAGCCCGCGCTCGAGAGGCTCGTAGAGAAGAGTCGTTACGGGAATTTGAAGAGAGACACAAACACGATGCTGAGAAACTCAAGAAGAGAGCTGAAGAGGAGGAGCGAAAGAAGCGAGAGGCGAGGGAGCGCACTCGAAAACAGATTGCAGCACGGCGGGCTGCACTAGGACTACCTCCCAAGCTTCCACCTCAACCTCGACCGCAAAGTGCAGCAACACCCTCGGCCATTAGATCTAGTTCTGGTGAACGAGAAGCTGCTGCTGTTGCTGCTCCTGCTGCGGCTGCTACCACCTCCCGGCCCAGCAAACCCGTCGAGAAGAAACCAACTGTGGAGGGAGATCCCTTGGTTGTCGGCTTGTGGGCGATCCAAAAGCGCTTGGCAGAGACTGCGGCGACCCTACGCCAACCATCATGTATTCCACATGGGAGTCAGGCATCAACTCCTGCAACCTCTGAAATGCCATCAAGCGGAGGCGCATCCGAAACTGCGCGCCAATCCCTGCTGGACCTTCGCACCGCCTTGGGCCGTGAGGGCGAGCTATTGTATGCAACTGCATTGCATGGAAGCCACAGCGTCGATCAAACCATCGCGTCTAATATGATAGCTTCAGGCATCCACGATGGAGCAGGCTCGAATTTCACTCGTGTTATCTCACGTGAGCTTCGAAATGCAGCTGTGGACTTAGCTCATGTTCGAGAGCTTCTTTTCCCAAGCAGAAGCGCAGACCAAGCGGCGCCAGGAGCTTCTGGAGCCAGCGATCCTACTCTTTTCCCTGCAGCACTGGCACAGCTTCGAAGGAAGATGCATGTCCTTGAGCAACTAAGGCGGGCACAGTTGGCCGAGCAGGCAGGACGCGCTCTTGAGCGTCAGGCCCGTCCTGCAACTGCCACCGGTCTCAGTTCAAACCCTTCGATTATGAAAGCTCGGCCGACATCGAAGAAAGCTTCAAAGTCGTCGAGTGGCAAACAGTGGTGGCTCGAAGAGAATTAAGCCGATAATCGACCGAATTTGTTCATGTTTGTCTAATAAACGCATGGTTATATATCATCATGCTAAACCGTTGACGCTTGCGCAATCAATAGTGTATTCGTTCTCGACTAGGCAATGAAAGTGACGAAGAAGATGGCAAAGGCGATGACAATTGCAAAGACCTTGATCAAGAGCCACTGATTACTCGAGATAGTGTCGTAGTATTGTACTAGCTCATTGTGGCCCGCCTCGACATTCGCGTGGACTTCTTGAATATTGGCATCAATCCGGACCGACATTTCCTCCTGGAGCATTACGAGTTCGTTTACCGTCTTGTGCATGCCAGCAATCTGGTTGATTGTTTGAAGCATGTTCTGCACAGCTAGATTGCGCTCTCGGAGGTAATCATCCGTCGCATCACGCTGCTGACGCCTTTGAAGGAGCTGTTGGACCTGCTCAGCGCTTGATTGTTCTTCTTCATCGAGGGCAGCCCGAACGTCAGGTACCTGGGGCGCGGGGCGTAGCCATCCAGTACCCTCTGAGTTGAGCTTTGCCTGTGTAGACAAGCTCTGCTTGGGCCTCGCGTAGCTTCGTCCTCGCAGACCATCATCATCATCGTCGTCATCAGCTGCAGGCGCAGAGCTTTTCATTTGCCCTGCAGCGGCGATTGCAGCAGCAGAGGCAGCTGCTGCGAGGCCCGCGCCAGTGTCTGGCAAGCCGGTCCCGGGAGCAGCACCAGGAGGCTTTCTATCGCTAAACTGACTTAACGAGGCTAGGGATGGCAAAGGAGGCAGCGTGGGCAACACTTGAGTACTTGCGGATGTAGATTCGAATTCATTTCGGCGACTGGATTGTGCGAGTAGATTTTGCTTTCGAGTCTGAAGGACGTCACTGAAAGTCTTCGTTGCGTTACTTAGTTTGCTCTTTAAGTCCGCCAAGATCTCCATTGCATTCTTCCGGCTCTGCTGTTGATACTGTTGCTGTTGTTGAGCGACGAATTCGGCGAGTGCCTCAATATCTCTTCCAAGTCTCATTAAATCTTGGTTGATCGAGTGTGTGAGTTTGTTGATTTCCGCGATAGGGTCGTGATACAGTGACCTCTGTCGGACGACTAAAGTAAGGAAGGGAAGCAGCGGGGAGGGACATGTGCGCAGGCGCCATCGTTGCGGGTATGATCGCACGTGAGACGTGAGTCGATGCATGCACGCGAATAAGCGACAGCGCAAGTCTACAGCAAGCCTACATAGCAGTCCAAAGCATTCACCTGCGAGAACGCAAAGCCCTTCAGACTACGTACGCATTGTAAGGCGCTCCATGCGCTCCGTAACATTGATGAGTGCCGAGTTGATTGCCATTGCTCCTTGCGTGAACTTAGAGCGGGCCTGGACTCGAGCAGCGTTGGAATCCGAGTTGAGTAGGGGAAAGTTGCCAGGATCCATGGAAGCCTCGGATATGCTTACACTACCTATTGGCGCAGCCGGCCGCGCGTCAGGCATGGACGCCCTAGCGGCCCGGATCTCCTGGCGGAACCTATCAACTCGGTTCCGGAAGTCAATCGTCCGGTCCCTGACGTTGAGGGACATGTGTGAGTGTGGTGAGTATTTCCGTAGTTACGTAGAATCTTGAGATGAGACCTGCTGCACAGCCAAAGGGTAGAACGATGTAACAGTTGCTATGGAAGGAGGTGCTGAACCGGTGCTAGAAGTGCGTAAGCGCGGCAGAGAGCAGGTCAAAAGGATGACGTGTGAGGTTGATCAGGGTAGAACTCGCGGTATTGGGTGTGGATTTCAAACAAACCAATAGTATAGATAGATCCATATGAGGATAACAATTTAATTTCTATCCTTAGATCAGCTACTCCTCGTAGTCACTCCTACATATCCTATCCTAGATAATCTTGGAATTTTACTCTTTCCGCCTTCTCCATAAGGGGAGATATCTCGTGTTTCTGATAAGCACCCACGTACGAAATGTGCGCGTTGCATGTAACCCCCGTGTGCAAGACCTGTGACTCTCGACATATACGCACAGACATAGCTTTCATGGAGATATTCGCATAACCTTCAACTTACGGCTTAACCTGCACCAATCTCCCTGTAGGACCCCGGGTTTGTGGAGTGCCCACGCAGTCTGCAGACAGTACGGCGTGTTGGATCTATTGATCACACCGGGAGACTGCGAGTCAGCCTCGAATCATTTGTGCGGAGCCCAGTCCGTGACGAAAATCTGCACTGAAGCAGCATGACGAGCCGACCTTCCACCAAGGACGTGGACCGGTGGATCGAGCAGCTGACGGTGCACTGCAAACCGCTGACTGAAGTCGAGGCGAAGGACCTGTGCGACAAAGTCAAGGAGATCCTTATCGAAGAGGCCAATGTGCAGCTCGTGGATGCCCCAGTTTCCGTTTGCGGAGACGTACATGGACAGTTCTTTGACGTGTTGGAGTTGTTACGAGTGGGTGGACAGTTGCCCGAGACGTCGTACATCTTTCTGGGCGATTATGTAGACCGAGGATTCCACTCTGTGGAGACGCTGCAGCTGCTCTTGTGCTACAAACTCAAGTATCCAAGCCGAATCACGCTGCTGAGAGGCAACCACGAATGCCGCCAGGTTACGCTCACCTACGGATTCTACGATGAGTGCTTGCGGAAATACGGCTCAACGAATGTGTGGCGGTACTGCACGGATGTATTCGACTATATGAGCCTCGCAGCAGTCATAGATTGCCGAATTCTGTGTGTACACGGAGGTCTCTCGCCCGAGCTGCCAACCCTGCAAGATATTCAGGTGCTGGAGCGCACCGAGGAGATCCCATCAGTGGGTCCTTTCTGCGATCTCGTCTGGAGTGATCCTTCGGATTCGCCTCGTATTGAGGAATGGGCGCTTAATGAGCGTGGTGCAGGATGGGTATTTGGTGGCAAGGTCACCTCCGTCTTCAACCACATCAATGGCATCGATTTGATCTGTCGTGCGCACCAAATCGCGAACGAAGGTTATCAGTACAAGTTCAAGGATAAGAACCTCGTAACGGTTTGGTCGGCGCCACACTACATGTACCGGTGTAACAATGTTGCAGCGATTTTGAAGTTTAATGAGAATTTGGATAGACAGATCCTAATCTTCAGAGAAGTCCAGGATAGGCGAAGGATGAATGCGGACACTGACTACTTCCTCTAAAGTCGAGGTTCGTTGGAATCCTTGGCGACATACGATGCAAAGCTGAGCGGAGCAGACCAGCGCAGAGTCAAGCAGAGCAAATCAAGAAAACCTTTTCCCGCTTCATTTTTCCGACGCTCAGCATCATTACAAGTCATTGCCCTCTTTTTAGAGTCTATTGGCCTGAGCTGGCCTGGTATGGCTGCCACACTCAAAGACTTATCGTAACCACCATTTCATTTGGATTGTGGCCGCTATATCCACTGCGATATTCCACTTTGTTCTTTTTCAAAAGACCGATGTACCATTGCATCTGTAACCCTGTAGAGAGAGGTTCGTCCTAACTCGAGAGAGATTGGACATGACTAGACTTCGCGTTCCAAACGTGTGCTTCGAAAGTATGTTCGCGTAAAAGTATGTTTACATTATCGGTGTGAAGCGATGAGCTTCACCCCATTCCCGTTTACGTTTACGTTTGCTGCAGTAGCCAGTAGTGAATGCAAATAAATCCAGACACGCACTTACGTGCAATAGTTTATGTAATACCTCGCGCTGCAGCTTTGGCGTCGAAGCACTTAGTTTGCGGTACGGATATGATGTTGGCTACGCCTGAATCTATATCGAGCACTAACACTGCGGCATTTAAAGCCCAGCCTCCTTGAATTGTTATGTATCCCAGTCAGTACCATCAAAGCCCACAAAGTTCGTGATCTGGAACAGAGGGAAGAACGGCTTGGCCGGAAGTTGATTGCACCAATGCCATGCCGAGGTCAAACGACCATCGATGCACGAACCGGCCTCGAAGAAGTTGTCAGAACCGCTGCCATCAAAAGCGTATCTGAAAAAGTCTCGCAGGATCACTCGCTGTGCAGCTTCCACACTGCCATATACGAGATCGATATACTTGGGTCTGTACGAGTCCTCAAGCCTGGTTAGCTCACGCAAGCAGATGCAGATTGGCTGCAGGATGCGTCCCACCTGGTTGTACTTGTCAATGAACAGAAGCGCATTGGGCACATTGCGATCACCCAAGTGAATCACCGACGAGCCAACCCAAGTGCCGGCCTTCTTCTGCACATTGTAGACGATCTGTCGCATGATCTTGTCAACATTGGGGGCAGGTTGCAAGCGCTGCATACCTTGACCTGTTTCAGAGAGCGTGTAGGGATGCTCTGCCACGTTCAGCAGGTCCTGCTCTGCAACATACCACAGCCGGAAGAAGTCATCCAGAATGTCACGCCACAGACAAAGCGACTGTAGAACATAGTGATACTGCGCGGCATGCGAGTGTGTGAGTCGGGCACCATCAACACCTTCTGTGATGGCAAGCGAGTACTCCTCAGACTTGGCCTCGGTAGGGTGAAAGAAGGTTGTAAGATACTTGATCATTTCATTGCACGGATCACGATTGCATCGGAGGAAGTTATGATTATCACCGATGGAGTACACCGCGAGTGAAATGGTTTCCTTCGAGAGCGTAGGCGATTGGTGTCTCGCAACAAGTCGCTTGAAGGCCTCGTACTTTCGACGGCTGATTTCGTTGATCTCTTCTCGAGTCTTGCCTGCAGTAACAATTTCTTGTGTAGCAATGGGAAGTAAGGGGTCACGCAAAACTTCCAAACCACCTTTCTCAGATAATAGGTCATAGACTGTGATAACAGGGCGTACGCACGAGAAGCCGAGCAAATTAAGAGCCTCGGGCGATTGTGCGTCTTGAAGCAGGTACAGTAGCGCACCATAACTCGAGCGCATCTTCTCTGGGTTGCGGATCTTGTGTCGGCGACCCAGCTCGAAGACGTGCTGGAAGAAAGCTGCGTTCTTGGCGAAGGTGCCGTATTCCATTACTTGCTTACCATGATGAATGCTTGTGCAGTAGACAAGCGCTGTCAAGACACCTACCAATTCCTGCATAGCAGTGACGCGCTTGGCAGCAGCATTCTTAAACGCACCTGGCGGCTGATCAACCTTGTCTGTGTACCCACTGGCCTTGAGCACACCCTGGAGCATCCTCAGGAACCTGCGCTCTTCGTGTGTGAGACGCAGAGGGATGTACTTGGAGCGCTCGACAAACCAATCTACAGGCAACTTCTTACCACCCCACCATTCCGGAAGCGCACCTGTGTCCGCAGCGAGGGCTTCAACTTTCGCGACCGAGAGCACCTTGGTGCTGGGACCGGAGAGAACGAAGTCGTTGTCTACCTGCCCACCTTCTGAGGATTCGATCTTGTGCTCAACATCTCCACTCATGCGGATGGTTTCGGTGGGCGGGTTTTCAAGAAGTTTCTTGAGCTCGACTGCCGATAGGTTCGTGATGTGGGTGAACACGTGAAGCTTGCGACGACCGGTTCGATGATTGGTGCGGTAGCACATAAGGCAGAATGCATCAAGGCACTCGTGGCAGAACACCTCTGAGGGCTGTTCACAATCTGAGCAAACCTTGGGGTCAGCACTGGCAGCCTCAGCTGCGGCGCGGGCAAGATCCTCTTCCTCATTTTGCTCCGCCTGAGCAGCAGCAGCAGCCTCCTCAGCCTCAACCTGGGCTCGGATCTCGTCCAAGTTCTCGGGCTTCCAGTCCTACAGTCGACAGATCACGACAGTGTTAGGGTGATTAGATAAGGTACGCGTTTCACAACAATACATTTTACCAAGTCACATATCTGGTTATTATTATCACTTCTCTTCCAGCGTCTTGTCTTCCCATGGTGGTAGCATGCTACTTACGTGTTTGGAAGCGAGCACTTCAATCACATTCCGCTCTCCCTCCGCCTCAGGCGCAAAGGAGTGGAGTCTATAAGTACGGGGATAAGAAAATAGATGGTACACAATGCATCTGGTTAGTCACATGCATGTCTAGTCCACGGCGGCAGGTTAGAACGAGCGCACCGAAGGGCCCAACCACACAAGCAAATGCGAACCCTTCAACGCAGTCCTCAGCAGCATTGCGTGATCGACCGTCTCGTTCCTTGGCGTGTATCAGTAGGTGTGCGACCAAGAAACCACATGCATGCAATAATCTGTGGATTTCAGAGCTAGATGTTCTGAAAATGCACGTACTGGAAGTGAGCCTTCTTGACATCCATATAGTCGACCTCTCGGTTGCGACTTCTGTAGTCATAGGCGGTGTACCTAGAGGTTACAGTGCAAGGCAGTGTGATATTATATGTAAGCGCATCGTTCTATGGGGTTGATGTTGCGGATTCCCCGCTGCAATACCGCATGCGCGTGAGAATGAGGGTTGGGAGGGGCTACATACTCGAAGGCGCTCCACATAGTCGCGTGAGGAGTCTAGATGGAGTGGATGTAATATAACAGAATGCATTACCATGAGGTATATCGGCTATTCATCTCATTTACTTGGCGATTCATGTACCACCATAGCGTGTTTTCATTTGTGTGAAGTGTTAGTTGGAAACAATCTCCGGGTAGGTCTCAAACTCTTGGTTTACGCTATAGGTTGAAAGAAATAATCGTGAAAATCGATTCCTATGAGCGAGTCCATCTCAAACGAACAGATTATACCACCCGGTTATAACATTGATCTCTTCACGGACCTACCTACCATCCATGGTTCCGTGACCAAGCTCACCATCACGCCGAGTTCGGAGCCTGCACAGGCAGCGCGTGAGAGCAGCCTACGCGGTTACATGGGCCACATCATGCGCGTCACGCTCACGGACGGACGCATCTATGAGGGCACCTTCTGGGCCTATGACAACGAGGGAACCATCCTCATGAGGAACGGTCGAAGGGTGCTCTCTGAGGACGAGCCCCCTAAGATGGGCGAGGGTCAGCACGAGTTCACGCTGCTTCATGTACAGCAGCAGCACATCCAGAAGGTTGTGGTTACCCCTAGTCCTGTGGTAGTAGCCGCTTCTGCCTCAGCGGAAGGGAGCGAAGCAATCACGACCGCAGCAGCGGTAGCAACCAAGTAAGGAGATGATCAATAGCAAGGAAGAGAAACTGTGGACTGACTCCACGTTGTGCTGTTAGTCCATCTCCTATGTACTACGTAGCAGATCGCTTGGCGATCTGAGTTGGGAAACGTAAATCAAAGAAGGAGAAATGGGAAGGGGAAGAAGGAGGTAAGGCGAAGGAGCCGTCATGGTCATCATCCCCATCACGACTCACTGTATACAAAACATCACAAGTCCGTGTTCTTTGCAAACCGAAGAATCAGCCCTGCTTAGTGACAGCAAGGCAAACGCGTTCGTAAATACACAATCGAACTCTATTGTAGCATTAGAATCATACGATCTTCGCGCGCGGCCTTTGAGAGCATTCTGCAAGTTGTCGATAGGCCGAGAAAACTCGACATTCACCGGGCAGAACCGGTCGACCCAGCATTGTCTGGCTCGATGTCCTGCTTCTTTGCCGCGTTCAGCTTCTCAAGTAGCCACACACGCATCGCATCCGTTTGCATGGGGCCCAAGTTGTGCCCTAAATCCCGAGCTGCGAGCAAGCGGATTCGCATGCTCAGCGGGGGCTTGAGAGCCTTTGAGTAGCGTGGAATTGCGAATTCGAAAGGTACTGCCTCGTCGCTTCGGCCATGAATTACGAGCACAGGGGCATCAAGGCCGGGAGCTCGCTTCACCTCACTCTCGGTTACACTACCAGCGCCGGCGGCTTTCTGTTGATACGTCTTGATCGTTGGGTCAATAAAGGGGAAATAGCCAGCGAAAGACACGAGACCACCCAGCGTATTAGGAAAACGAATCCCTGAATAGAGTGCAAGCGCACCACCCTGAGCAAATCCACCTACAAACAGCCTTGAGGCTGCATGCTCGTTTCTCGACTTGAAGCGGCTCGGAAGCGGTGTCGATTCAAGTGAGGCTGTAAGGCGATGGACCTCCTCGTGGATCAGCTCGTGGAGACGCTGCGTTGACTTGGTAATACCCTTAAAGTCATCGTAGTCGTCCACGTCTGGAGTGTAAACGGGCTTCTGGATATCGTACCAGCTGCGCTCCATCTTATCATCCAACGCAGTGATTGGGATCTTGGGTGGGTTGGGCACCACAATACGGAAGCCCGGAAGTCCAGCAGCGAGCACTTCATACACCTGTCGCGACTGTTGATGCGAGTCGCCTGCTCCGAGTAGCCAAATGAGGGTAGCCTCATGTTTCGGAGGATCGATCTCGAGCATGTCTGCGCTGAGTGGATCGGACTCATCATAGAAGTCGTCAGCATCACGCATGGGAGATCGTGAGATTGTCGTCTTTTCCTTTACGCCACCGTTTGGCTGTCTTGCGAACACGTCCTGCGGAATAGGCACCTTCTTCTTGACGCTCTCGGGACTCGGAGTGAACTTTTGGAAGACGAATTCCTGGTGTCGGACTACTTCCTCTTTGGGTGCGTCGGGCGTGACAGCAGCGGAGTAACTGGCCTGAGCCGCAGAAGGGTCATTGCTTTGGGTGTCACCGCCAGTCGTATGTGGTGTCGGGGTGTTCGGAGTTGTGCTGAAACCGTGTGCCAGAGTGGTTCGAAGCGGGTATAAGAGTGGTCGGGCTAGACTCGTTGTAGCCGTATTGGATACAACTCGGGAAAGTAATCGAATCGCGCGCATCACTTGACTTGAATGCCGACCTCCAGCTCGTATTCAGACTGCCTGGTCTCCTTTGGAAAGTCCATGTTTGCACCTTTCCTGGTGCTCTAGATTTCGGCACATGGTCGTGTCACTCCCAGAAAAAAAGCGTATGCGCGCGTGGCGTCGCAGTACTAAGCACTTAGAACAGGTATTATTCCCCAGCACTCCTCAATGCACCTACCTCAAGCGAGATTTCCAGATTTCCTGATTCTCTACATTTGCATACTCGTGGTTTTCCCAGGTTCTGCACATTGTGCACATGTGATAATAGCTCACTCGGAGTAAACTCTCTATCAAACCCCCGAATCTAGCCTTTCACGCAGGATATGCAAGCATGAAGTGCCAACAGCTCTCACGACACGCACTTCCTCAGATCCTCCTTGCAACCCTGCTGCTTGTTGTGGCGATCTGCGGGCTCGGGCTGGTTGCGGCTCAGTTTGACTCGCACGATGGCCACGAGGGCCACGACCTCGACACGCAGGCGTACTTTGGCGCTGGTGGCCTTGCATCCGACGAGGGTACGTGCAATTCGCAAGCGGATCTCTCGCAGGTTGGATGCCTTGAACAATGTATTGTCTTACACTGCGTGTTGCCGAACCCATCTGTCCTTGCTCTCGTTTAGATATGACCACCGGTATGCACAGTACCGAGGCTGGCTCTTATGCTGATCCATTTGACCTCCACGGGCAAGGCTCTTTCGCTGATGACGAAGATATGCATCACTTGGCCACACAACAAGTGCCCTCATCATTGTTGTCGTCGTCGTCGCAGAGACAGGACCATGACCAACACGAGGCTCAGCAAGGCCAGCGACACCGCCACGATTTCGATGACGACGATGATGATGAGCATGATGATCACCATGATCGCGACCGCGATCGCGACCATGAACGTCACTTCGAAGAGCTACAGCACCACCAGCAACACCAGCAGCAACCGCAATCGCAATCGCAATCGCAATCGCAACAGCAACAGCAACAGCAACAGCAACTGCAGCAACAGCAGCAACAAGCTGAAGTACAAGATTCCCGCGATCAGCATGCCCAACTGCACATACAAGATATGGGCGAGGATCTCGAATTCTTTAGCGGCAATGAGCACGGTCGCGAACTACGGGACCGTGATCATGCAGTGCGATCGGAGCGTGGGAATGGACGCAGCGACGACACCGAGATCCCGAACGCATCGACCCAGAAGGTTGAGGTGGCAAGCCCTGCGACCACTGTTCAAGCTCCTTCCAAGCCTGATGCGCATTTGCAATCAATGACTATCGCCTCTAGGTCTGACATCCAGCCTCAGGTTCAGCGAACGGCTCCTGACCAGCCAGCTTCTACAACCACGCCCCAGTCGGCACAGCCTAATGATGCTGCTCACCACGAACTTCATGCCGAGACCCCAGAGTTGCCCACAGAGCTCCTAGGCGCACTTGCGGAGGAAGCAAGCGCTACACACGAGGAAGCTTCCGCTCACGCCGTTGAAGCAGATCAGTTGATCGCTGCCGCAGCAAAGGCGAATGCTGAGGCACATCCTCATGAAGACGAAGAAGAACTGATGAACCAGCTCGCAGCAATTGAAAACCAGATCGCATCCCAAGGTGGAGTGGACTCAGACTCTGATAACGACCGAACTCCGTCGGAAGACCTGTCAAAACTCGTTCCGGATGACCAGCAATCGCTGGCAAACCGACTAAAATCCCTCGATGACCACCACGAGATGAACCCTTCTGCAGACAGCCGGCCTCAGAAATCGACCGCTGAATCGGTAGCGGCATCGGCAGATGCTCAGCAGGATGCCATCAAGATGATTCTTCAGGAACACCAGGCTAGCTTGGGAGGGGAAGATACGAGCCTCCCACGAGGTGCTCAACCAGCCAATGCAGCAAGTGGCTCCCAACCTGCTCAAAGTTCTCCCCCTGCCCCACAGGAGGTACAAGAGACGTTCTTCGACCCTGAGTTCGCCCAGTACTTGGAAAAGATCAAAGCTGATGAAGCTGCAGGCCTCCCTCCACCTGAATTGCCACAGACACTTGACATTCCAGGAGTAAATGAAACTGAAGACGCAACTGGTGTCCCGGATGTTAATTCCATCGGCCGATATCTCACCGAAGAGGAGGCGGTTGCAGAAGTCATGGCAAGACTAGAGGCCAAAGGTGAGGCTATCCACGAAGAGGACGATGAAGAAAATGAGGAATCCGAGCATAACGCAAGCGAGCAATCACCTCAAGGTCACCCAGTTCCTCAAGAAACAGATGGCACGCAGGCGGAAGCCGCTGGCAAAATCCCATCACAGGTGAAGCTGGCGGCAGAAAGCCAACCAACTCAACCAGCCAATATGATCGAGAAAACTCCAGACGGACAACTGTTGGGTCATATCATCGCTCAAGAGCGTATCAAGTTGATGGAAGAAGAAAAGAAGAAGGGGGAACTCGATTATGCCCACATCTACCCCCCACCCGAACATGGCGAGTTGCCACCACCTCCTGAAGTGATCAAGAAACAGTACGAGTCATTGCTCGGCTCGGACACTCAAACTGATACGGCATCGTCAGCGGCTCCTAAGGAATCACTCGGCCGCAAACGACATCCAGAGAAGCTTCCTTTGCGCAAGCCGCCCAGCGACTTTGATATCGACCACTCAGTGGCGTATCTATCGGCCGCTGATCAACCCAACCCAGCGGAGGAGAGGCAAACACCTGCACCGCCATCACCCACATACGAAGACATTTTTGGCGCAAACGACAATCATGGAGTCCAGCAAGAGGATGCTAAGCCCACCTCTCAACTCGGACTGCTTCCGGATGACGAGGCCGTCTGGCCGGCTATGAAATTTGCTTTTGCTGGAGGTCTTGGCGAGCGCGCCTTCATTACTGAAACAGAGGCTCAGCGACTCGACGACAAGCGCAGTGTTGTTACTTATGGTGAAATTACCTATGACGGTACTCGAAGTGTATTGGAGGCCCTGCCGCTCAAACCTGGCACCGTCCTCTACGACTTGGGTTCAGGCAATGGTAAATTCGTCATGCAAGCCGCTCTTGCAGCCCCTAGCACTATCACACGCGCGGTAGGTATCGAAATTATTTCTCAGCGCGTTGACAAGGCTTGTGCTGCTCTGGATAGACTCCATGCCCTTGCGGTTGCGCTCGAGCAGCGAAAGACGACTCCAAGGTTTGAGGAGTACTCTAAGCTCCCCGCGCATAGCCTTGCTCGTGCGCCATCGGATCAAGCACTCGAATACTACTTGAAATCCCTCGCACCGCGTGTGGAACCAGATGTCGTCGAAGGGCTGAGCAAGCTGCCCGTCCATGGGTTGACCGTGCCTCGCTTCGGTTCCGGCGACGGATTGCCTCCGGTAAGCCGTAGAATCGAGATGCTCCGCGCGGACTTCTCCCAGCTTTATCTGGAAGATGCGGATGTAGTTTGGATGTGTAGCACGTGCTTCGGTGATGAGTTGCTCCGCGCGTTGTTCCGAAGATTCACGGCATGCAAACCTGGCACTATCTTCATGACGCTACGTTCTCCCTGGTTCACTAATGATCATGAGCTTGCCCCGTATTTCCAATACGATGAGAAGCTCTCAAAGAAGCTGGAACGTACGCTGATGACTTGGGATAAACCTCCGGTCGAAATCAGTTCGATCAAAGTCTATGTTCGTACAGAAACACCGGCCGATCCGGCTCTTTCAGACCGCATTAAGCCATATCTACCTGATTTGGATGAAGATGCAGCCGCGGCTCAGGAGCGTGCTCGTATGGACGCCCACCCGGATGATCCCACACCTCTGAATTATTCCAACAACATGACGCGTTATGTCGAGCCTATCGATCAATGCCTTTTGGAAATCCCAGTCCATTTGGATTCTCAAGATTCAGAGACCTCACAACTTCCGTCTGTTCCGATCCTGACTCGCTCGAAGAAAGCCTGGAGAGATGTCCTTAGCAAGCTCCCAAAGTCTGCTACCTCCGCGTCGACTCCAACTCCAAAGCCAGCCGCGACACCTAACCCCACCCCTACTCCCGTTTCAACTCAGTCTGTCGATAAAAAACCACAACAAAATGACGGAATGAGGTCAAAGCCATCAGAGTCTAAAGCAGTTCCCTCTGCCCATCAGGTGAAGCCTGTCGAAGCAAAGCCTGGATCCGCTGAGGAGACGCCTTTGACCCGTTCCGTGTATGAAAACCGAGCCGAGCCATCCCAAGACGCGTTAACTCAATCTCAGTCCGAATCTGGTGATGTACTCGTCTCAGAGGAAGAGGAGGCCACGATTATGGCTGAGAAACAGCAGGAGCATCAACAGGAGCACGAGCGCGAGAACGAGAACGAGCAGGAGCAGGAGCAGGAGCAGGAGCAGGAGCAGGAGCAAGAGCAGGCCCTGGAGCAGGGAGCGACCACCCCATCCGATGGAGCCTCCGCTGATCTTGTGTCCCGTTTTTCGAGTTGGTTCTCATCCTCGCAAACGAACCCATCTCGTGATGTGAGTGTTGACAAGACGTCTCATTCTACCAACTCGACGCTGAACTTTGACGGTCTGAGAACCCAGCTCTCGGATGCAGCAGTTAAGGCATCAACTGTCGTTGCCGAATGGAGGGAGCAAACAGGTGCTATGCTTGAAAAGTTTGCTTCATACTTCGATACAACCGAGCAGGCAGAGACAGAGCAGCTGCCTGAAGCTCCCAAAGCAAACACCAAGATCACAGTTCCGAAGGGTCGCGGCTTTTCTCGCCATATCGGTTTGGTTATTATCGTCATTGTTGCACTTACACTGCTTAGTCTCTTCGTCTGGTGCTGCTGCAGGATCAAGAGGAGCTTCACCGGAACTGGCCACATTTCTCGCTCCATCAAGGCCCGTCCACCAACCCCAGAGCTCGAATTAACAATGCGAAATGCCAACAACACACTGATGAAGTCCGCGTCGACGCATGCTGAAGGCCGAGCGGCTTCTCCGCTAGCAGCCAATCAGAGCGAAGTCGCCAATAATACCTCCACGGGCGATAAGATCACCCTGATGCCACAGCGAGCACCAGGGCGGATCGTCGATGCGGAGATTTCGGATAGTGAGCTCTCCTCCTTTGAAAGTACGAATCTCCTCAAGAGCGAAGGCGAAAAGCTGAGCATGGCGAAATTGACCCTAGGGGCATCACAGCGTGCATCGGCGCCGGCGTCAACAGCGGGTCCTGTTCGGGTAATTTCCTCCGTTCAAGCCTCAGACACGGACGACGAGCTGGTGCGCATCGATCTGGATACCTTTGAATAGCACCACGACATTGGTAGGTTACATCGGCATGGCATGCTATGACATAAGCACACATGAGCAGCCACAGGGTTCTCGCACTCTCACTCTCAAACTCAAACTCTCATGCGCTTCGCATTGTAAATTAGCCATCATTCTTCAATCACAACACAATGTTACTTGTATGTTACTCTTTGTACACCTCCTCAAACACAAACATACATTATCAACACATTGTATCTCTTTCCCATGCCTGCGAAGGTGCTTCTGCAAGTCTGTCTACGACGAGAGCAGATTCTATCATCAACATACAAGCTCATATACCAGCCTGCACAGCTTTACACCCTGAATCAACCTGAAGTTCTTACAAAAACGCGTCATTTTTGTATTCGAAGGTACCAACTGGAGAACAACTTTCGCCTTGGTTGACGATCGAAAAAGAAAAAGGTCAGAAGAGAGCAAGAACGTGTTGGGGTCGATTCGAGCGGATCACTATGTTCATCATACAAGCCTCTGGTATAGTACATCCAGTTTGTTGCATTCAACACCATCCAAAGCGTCCATATGGGTAGAATCCAAAATCTGTCTGGCTAGAAAGCAACGTCAACATTGTCAACACATCCAGGGTGTTGGAACTCGGTTGCTTTTACAAGCTCGTTGCGACAGCCCGTAATGGATCCATGAGACATATGGCTTGCTATAGATCCGCCAGATTTTTTCTCTCGGTCCAATCATCGTTCGTATCTCTCTCCCTCTGCTTCGTGGCCCGATCGTCTTCCTCTGAAATCCTTAACTCGCCGCTATTGTACACACCTGAATGCTTTCATGAGTTTTCATCATTTAAGCGAAGGTGGAGAGGATATCAGAGTCACCAACGTCGGTGATAGCGAGGACCGAAGTGCGGAAGGACTTACCGCAAGCAGCACCGAGCTCGTTGTTGTTGCCACGGAAGATGTGGACGTGAGCCTTGGCCATGTTTGCATAGTACTCAATCTGAGAACGCTGAACAGGGGGGCAGTTGTTCGCAATGATGACAACAAGAGCGCTACCGTCGCGAAGAGCCTTGAGGGTGCTCTTGGTGCCGAGGCAGTACTTACCCGAGCGGATAGCAAGGGAAAGCTTTGCTGCGAACGTGTCGAGGGACTTCTTGCTCTGTAGTTTTGATTCGGTTCGGGGAGGCGGATACCGTCAAGCGGTGAGTTGTGGGTCGGGAATCGTGTAACGTCGCATATCGTGTGGAACAGCAAGCCGCATAATGCCCCCCACCCGCACTAGCATCCGCCACGCTTGATAGAACGCCAAAGGCTGACTCCAGGGTCGATGCCGTGGAGAGCTTGTGCAGCGAATCCGATGGTCAAGCCGAGAGTGTGTCGCGGATCTGCCCCGGCAATCGGCGCGGGGGTGAGTCCGCTACGTGATGCAGGTGCTACCACTGGCATGGCACAAGGCCTAGCGCAGCAAAGGGTGGGTATTTCACCGGGGTGTCACTCGAAAGGTTCCCTCAGGCAAGTGCGAAGCGGGGTGTTTTTTGCGATTTTGGTGGTCAAAACGCGTAAAACCACGGGATATTGTCGTATTGATTGAAAGTAAATCATAACGAGTATTTCAAGCATGCAGTATTACGAACCTTCTTAGTGGACATGTTGCGATTTTGGTGTCTCCGGTATTATCTACCTTCTCAGACGGTTTTCAGTATTTTTCGTCAATTTTCTCGAATTTCCGCGAATTTCCGCGAATTTCCCCGCATTTCGTGCGTGATTTTTCGTGATTTTTTCCCGCGATTTTCCGGGATTTTTTTTCCCATCCACCCACCCACCCCCGCCCCACTACCTTTCGTATTTCAACACCCCCGAAACCGACACACGGTGGATGAGATTGTCGCTGGACGAAGCTAGTACTTTGTAGGACACACAGCTCCCCTCGCTGCTGCAGATATCATACCAAGACAAGATCCAGCTTGGAAACTGCTCATACAGCCTGTTCCTGGAGTTTTTGGACCGAGACACCCCGCACTCGTGGAGAGATCGGGTACCTGGGTTTCCCGCGAAATCGATCTACACTGGTCTGACACTGAATCGGCACTGGTGCAACACACCCGACACCGAGGACGGCGCAGAAATCACCGCTGAGGGAGCAGAGCAAGGCACGATCTTTGATTACCCACGAAAACTGGACCCAGCCCCAGCGCCGAACAGCCCATCCTGGCCTGCTGCCCTGACCTCGACGATCCGATCTGGTACGACACAGACACATCCACCCACACCAAACGAAGCGGACGTAGTCCTCTGAGACACTCACTAGTATGAGTCACACACCCATCGCGCGCTTGCCTGTTGAGGACACATTCATCCACGCCTGTCGAAACGCTGGAATTCAGGACCTCTCGGACCTCTTCACACTGCCCGAGTACTGCCTAATCGAGAGGCTGAACCTGACTCCAATCAAGCTGCACAATGTACTGGCACAAATTGCCATTCACTGCGCGCCACAGCCGCGGTCTGCACTCGATCTGCTCACAGAGCAAGAGGAAGCGGACTTGAAGACCGAGGCCGGACGGCCCTCATCTGGTGTCGAGATCATGACCAGCGCCGCCGCCCGAGCCAGTATGCCGTGGTTCTTGCCGCTACGACTTGAACTATTCCTTCCCGCGCTACAGAAGCCGTTCGCTCACCCACCCAAGGGCCTGCACATCGGCTCTGGGATCGTTGAGATTGTAGGCGGTTCGGGCACAGGCAAAACACAAACGTGCCACCACTTGGCAATGCAGGTTGCTCTCTCTGGGCTACAGGGCGAGCTCAGCAACTTAGATCCTGACATGGAGGCTCAAGATGGAGTGATTTACATTAGCTCAGGTTCTCATACGTTCTCCGTCACGAGGCTTCAGCAGCTGATCCAAAGCTACACGAGCCTGCCCGCGGACTATCTCACTAGTGTACGATTCCCCACATTATCTACGAACAAGGAGGGCCCGCCTGATTCTGCGTCAGGGTCGCTTCCAGCTACGGGCAACCTATCCTCTACTTCCTTAGATCACGCTTTGAGCCGGATCTTCGTTTATACCGAAACTGATCTCCCTTCAATGATTCGCCGAGTGCGAGAGCTGGAGCAGATCTTCGTTGAGCAGAGAATTCAATTGCTAATCATCGACGCTTTGGATGCTGTGGCCATGAAACCCATTCCCTCGGTCGAAGCTGAGAAGCAAATCGTTCAGCGGCACGTGCTGCTGCTGGAGCTTGCCGCCATGCTGAAGCACTACAGTTTTCTGTTTGGTGTCAAAATAGTCGTTGCCAATCAATTAAGCCTGCGTGCCGGATTCACGCCGAATGCAGCTGGCATCCAAGATTCCAACAACGACGACAGGTCGGTCACAGATCTCCTTCGACAGATCATTCACGAGGCACGCATACGCTGGGCAAACCCCTCCCAGTCTGCGACGGCCCCCCTCCCTGCCTCACTTCGGCTCAGTAGCCTACTCGAACGGATTGTCGGAAGCAGACTGGGCATCGGATGGAGTCATGCCGTTACAGATCGTATTGCGTTGTTCGCCGTTGAATCACAAACTGCTGATAAGCGAACAACTGAGCGAGTCGCTGTGCTTGTCAAGTCGCCCAAGTCAGCAGCACACACAATTCGCTTTGAAATCAAAGATTCAGGTTGTCACTATGTTAGTTAGCCAGCTGACAGGAGTGAATGTACATAATAAAGTATTTGGCTTAATGTATTGGCGTGTAAAGCCTAAAGAACACACTCTAAGAAACAAGTCGCATGCGGGGTTGAAGTCTGATGAACGATTACACTAGAGGGTATAAACAAAAGTAAGCGCAAGAGCGAAGAGCAATGGTCAACTTCAGAACTAACTACAATGTGATTCGTATGCTGCGGCGAGCTACAGGGTCCAATAGCCTGGATTACTCAGAGGCGTTGAAGATTGCATAGCTCTTTCGTCCCTTCTCATCACGTTCTACGAGGTAGAAGGTGTCGTCCCAGGCATTCTCCTGAGATGGAACGTCCTTCGGCTTGATGGCTCCGCTCACGCCATGTGCATGTTCATGAGCATCGAGCGCGGCGTTGAAGACATCGGGGGTGCGCAGGACCCGTGCATTCAAGCGAGTGGAAAGATCTACAATATCTGCAATGCGGTCAATTGCCGACTGTGCTTCATCGCTGTCGGGAACGGTGATTGAGAAGAGCGAAGCTGCAAGACCTGAACCGTACGAGAAGCAGAGGAGGTGCTTGCCACGAAGGCCAGCGCCGCGCTGAGTGAAGAGAAGGGAAAGGAGACCTGCGTACAGAGATGCAGTGTACAAGTTGCCGAGGTTGGTGGGCAAGAGCGTGCTGGCTGCAACGAGCTTCTTGTAAGCTGGCTTCGAAAGGGCGACAGCTGCCTGCTCCAAGCTGCGGTCAGTGTAGGAGGACTGAAGTGCGACACCAGCGAATGGCTCGAACACAGCGTCGCATCGTGCGCCCGCAGGTGTTACAGCAATGGAAGTGTTACCCTCCTTGCGAAGAACATAGTCAGTGTAGAAAAGGCGAGCGATCGCCTTCTGCACAAGCTTGTTGTAGGGCGCGTGGAAGACGAAGAAGTCGATGTCAGACTTGGGTGACTCGGCCGTCTTCTCCTCCGCACCGGCTTGGGGAGCGATTGAGTCATCAGCAAAGACGAAGGGACGGCCAACAACCTTCTCAAACTTGCGGGTGTAGCCTCGGTAGCAGGCGTCCAGGGACTGAAGGTAGCAAGTCTGCGACAACGCACCATCAACGACGGGGAAGGGCGAGGCGAGATTGGGCTTGTAGAAGTCGTAGACGTGGGTCATGTGAGATGCGCGGATACCACGGTCGATGACAAGTGGCGCATTCGGACCCACCAGCATGACAACGACACCGGCACCACCCGTGGGACGAGCGGGGCCCTTGGCATACTCAGCGATATCGCCGCAGACTACCATGGCATATCGCCCGTCCCAGGCAGTGCTTTCGACCCAGGCAACGGAGTTGAACAACGCATTGGTACCACCGTAGCAGGCGTTCATGCAGTCAATACCCTCGACATCGAAGTTGCCCGATTCCTCAAAAAGCTGCATCAAAACAGTCTTAATCGCCTTCGAATGATCGACAATGGTCTCAGTGGCGACTTCGAGGCGGCCAATGTCCTTGTAATCAATGGCGTACTTCTTCATAAAGCGACGTACAGCAGAGAGAGCAAGAGAGTAAATGTCCTCGAAGTCTGCGCAGTATGCCATGTTGGTCTGGCCCAGACCAATTGTGTACTTGCCCTGGCTCACGCCATCATACTGCTCGAGGTCCGCCTGGCTGACGTACTGACGAGGGAAAACGATGTCCATAGCGATGATACCCACGTTCTGGGGGTATCCGCTGAAGTCCCGCTTCTCGATCTGAGTTGCCATCTTCACCACGATGCGACCTAGACACAAGATGAGGCAGAATATACAGAATTCGGATAATAAGCCACCCGGCCGAAGCGGAAGTAAGCGGATTAAGCAGCATCAACGTTTTGGACTAAGAGTTGGATTTTACAGGCGGGATTTCTGACGCAGTGTTCATCGATTCGCACTGCTGGCCATGCACGATACTCCTCCCAACACTAGATATCCACGATCAAACCTTGTGCTTCGAAGAGGAAAAATTTGAGTTCCAGGACCTTCATCCACCTGTGGATGGAGTCATCGTGAGTGGGAGGGACTCATCCTGCGTCGCGAGCGCAAGCATCGTTGGAAACAATCCATGAAATAAGCGCACATGGCACTGGAAAGCACAGAGCATGCGTTATAAGGCGTTCCTCCGTGTGTATGTGCGCATTGGAAGACGGGATGGCAGCAGCAACAAAACTAAGTTTGCCAGTGTGGCCCGTCGCTCAATAGTACACTGCTGCGATGCAGAACTTCCTGCAAGAGTCAGGCCATTCGTGCCAGTGCAAACTTGTCGCAATTCTCAAAGCAACATACGCAATCAAGAGCTGTTCATACTGGCCCTTAGCTACTGTATTCGTGGCAGCTGCCGTAAAGAATCAATGGTTGTAACAAAAAGAAACCACGAGTAAAACGTGGAGCTGGTTGATCCAAATGCATACCGCTTCGTGACACACAGATAGCCAATTCTATGCTGGTGAGCATTTAATCCATACTACATATAACGAATGAGTGAGATTAACCGTGGCCGAGGGATGGGAAACCGACTTGTTTGGGAGGTTGTGACTTTGACAGAGCTAATCTCGCTGCTGCATTACCCCATGGAGTGTTTGCGGATCGGTTCGGAGCTGCTGGGTGCTTAGCTGCGGTAGCACTATCAACAGCGGCACTCTGCTCAGCTGACAAACTTCTACCAGCGGCTGGGGCTGACGAGGATGGTGAAGCTGCAGGAATCACTGGACTAGGCAAGGATGGGAATTTCGGTGCTTCGCGCTCTGCGAGAATTTTTCGTGCGGCCTCTTCTCCAAGCAGAGTTCTGAGCTGCCGTGCTTCGTACGCCTCAGCAGACAAGGTCTCCATCGAAGCGGAACGCTTGACTCGTTCAAACTCAGCATGAAGGAAGGCCTCTTTCTTGCGGGTCATGAATGCATCGGTCTTCGCAAGAATCGCCTTCTGGCGCTCAGCTCGCTCGATGACCGCTTTCAACTCAGCTCCGTGAGCTGCCTTGGTTGCTGGTGACAAAATTGGGTCCAGATCGACAAGTGCGATGAGATAAGCCGCGCCAATTGGCAAGTGCGATACAAACGGATTGATACGACGCTCGCGATCTGTGACGATTTGCCTCTCCATTCCGACCACTCGGGCGATCAGGTTCTTCGGCAACTGGGCGAGAGATTTGAACTCTGTTAGCAAGGCGCGCATATTCGCTGGGTGTAGAAACAGTGCCTCACCTGAGTGCGATTGATAGTATACAAAAGTCGGGGCGTGGGTCGGTCGTCGTCGCTTCAGCTGTTCTTGAGATAAGGAAACGCCTGTGTGCACGACCGGGAGATAGTCTGTGATCACATCAGGATCGATGCACTGAGCTTTCGCGACCAGGGCCTTTGACGAATTAACTTGCCCCTTGGATTCCTCAGCTCCTTCATCGTCGTGGTCAGTTCCTGAGTCCGCGTGGTCGGGTGTACCAATTTGAGCCTCCTCCCGACTCAATGCGAGAGCCAGAGCAAGAGAGGCATCTTCGTCATCAGGGTGAACAGAGGATGGAGATATGGGCTGGCTTGGCGAAGCTGAAGCTGGAGTCGGAAGGGGTTTAGATGATGGCACATACGGCGCAGCCTTGGCGTCCAGTCGTAAGTGCGACAGTTTTCCTTCCTTCTCCTTTGTCGATGCAGGATGAGTAGTCTGAGATTCGCTTGTTGTGTTGGAGATGGATGCTGAGGGCGCAGCTGTGACATCTAGTTTTTCTGGCATTTCGCTAGTCTGAGCCGAGCCCGATGATTCGGAGAGTTGCTTTTGGGCTTGAGGCTTCGCTTTCGAAACGGACTTCTCGCTGGTGACGAGATCGAGTACCTGGGATTTATCTCGAGCGGCACGCTGCAGCGCTGATGTGCAGGCAGAGATCCAACTATCGACACGATCCAGTGCAATCTTGAGGAAAATGGCCGCGGGATCTTCATCCCACTCATATCCGTAAGACCTCTTATTTCTCAGCGCATCCTGATAGTTTTCAAGGTCTAACTTGACACCAGTAAGGGTTTTCTTTTGCCCTGCGGTTAGTGCGGTCGCCGGTGGGGACGTGGGAACAGCGCCAAGAGTTGGTGAGTTGAGTGTGCCATCCAACCTTGCAACGGCACGTTTTGCCCACACTCCAGTAAGCGATTGCTCAACAGCAACTTGGGCCTGCTTAAGTCGTTTTTCTTCCTCTTGCAGCTTCTCCTGCAGCTTTTGCTCTTCGATTGCCTGCATGACCTCGAATGTCTCTCTGAAATCGTTCAGAGCTGCAATGAGCTCACTTCGCATTCGTTGATACAGAGGACGAATGTCGTTCGTAAATGAGTACCGGGAAAACCTGTTGATACCATGGGATGGCAGTTTGGACGTTACGGTTGCCTGCTGGGCGCTACGCTTTGCCTCCTCCTGACTCGTGCTACTTGCTTTCTTTGACGCATCATTTGCGGTCAGAGCGAATAGATCCACTAGCTGAGGTCCGGTAAACGGACACTCGAGCAATGGGTCGAGCACACACTTTTCCTGAAGCGTAGCGAAGTCCTCGACTGCAAAGGATTGGAGGCTATTTCGTTCGCGGAACACAAGGCTCAACTTAATTGGGTGATCATAGTTTGATACTACATAGCTTAAAGAAACATATGGCCTTAGCATACCTTCATAAACTTCATGATTGCAGAGCGGGCATTTGGCGTAGCGTTCTGTGCTTCGCGCAATCAGTTCAAGAATACAGGGCATGCAATAGACGTGACCACAGCTTGTGGAGACTGCTGCCACAGGATTACTCAAGCAGATTGGGCAATGACCCGCATGCTCTAGTGGAAGAGTTGGTGCCGTTATCGAGGGCTTATTGCTCCCTGTTGCGTTGCTGTTATGTGACTTGCCTGGGCGTGGGGGTGGAGGTGCTGGGGCCGCTGACTTCTCTTTCTGCGAGAAGTATGGAGACAGACTCGACGGTGGTAGGCACGAGCGATGAAAGCTCCAAACGTATTGAACAGCGGACCAGTCCACCGGAGTGTCTACAAGCTCAGTAGTGGTGTATCCGGCGACATTAAAGAAGCGCGGATCCAGATCGAAGCCATGAGTTCGCATGGTCAGAACAGCTGGGTCACTTGTCGGAGGTGGTAGTCGTGATGACCTGCTGGACTTTTTCTTTGCGGGTGTTACGCTGCCTGTCGCACTGCCAAATATTGGGCTTGCTGCAGTTGCCCCAACCACCGGTGAATCTCCGCCTGGAGCGGTCAGTCCTTGAAGCTCTGGCGACTCTGGGAAGTACTCATCGCCAGAGAAATCGGTCACGAACGCGTCATTAGGGTGGTCGATGCTTTGGATCTTTCCATAGTGACTGCGAGGCTTGTAACGACGTCCACCAGAACTATCCTTGCCGCCGCTTCCGCCTCCACTCTCCTTTCTCCCTCCAGCTGGACGTGAGATGCTCTGGCGGTCAGACATTGCGGGAAAAAGTGCGGACGGATTTCGATGCTATTTGATCTTGAGGCGGCTTTTAATACTTCAGATGGATGGGATAGTGGCGTCTGTCGATCGTTCAAGTCTTGGTCCAGTCGTCTTGATTCGCTTCGCCTCGCCAGCCAACGGGTTGTAGTCCAGTGAAGGTGGGTTGATGGGTCTCCGACTCCCGTTGTCCGGTTTTCTAGTGCGGCGTGGGTCCTCTGCGCTCGTGCGTGTAGTTGCGGCTACTACTTGAGTCACAGGACAGGATACCCTCTGCGGAGCTGCACACACTGCGTCGCTGCTGACTTCGCGGCCCTCCTCGCTGATGGGGATGAGAGAAGGGGAGGTAGGAGAACTCCGGGGGAAAGTCCGGGTGTTCGCACCGCGGAGAGTCTGGATTGGATACAAACGTTATTATGCAAGTGTGAGTGTGGATTTTTCATGTGTCTCAGCGCGGCGATCCCATCACGTGTCCGCAGACCAGCGTTCAGAAACCCCATTTTCGATGTGTGGCTGGAGAGTGTTAGCAGAGGAGTACAGTTCGGAGAGGGATACTGGGGGCCAGTGGTATCCGGGTGGGGTATGGTCCCGCGCAGTAGATATTACCCGGAGGCTATAATTCAGCCAGCGGGTCACATCTCCACCCCGACCCACACAACACCGCATTTCACACCGCTTATCAATGCAGTCGCATGACCGTCCAGTCCCGTCCATTTCCGGGCCAGGACGGATGGGGGCTCACTCGGTCGCCGACCCCGGCGCACCACACCAGCCTGGCGTCGTGAACCACTCAGCTGGGCTTGGTCGACTGGAATCATGTGCGCTGTGTGTGAGGCAATGTGATCCTGCGTTTTGATTAGGTAGTGTGTGCTCTGCCAACGAGATCCGCACTGGATTCGACTCCAGCGGGACAATTTGCCACGCTGCCGACATTTCGTGATAGAGGGACATAGGGAGTGTCTGATGCGCACACCGCACGCAATATGTACCTCGTGCGCCAGACTGCTAGCTTGTAAAGTGTGGCAGTCTGATCTAACGTGGAAGACTCAAAAGACCTCACGAACCGCGCTTGCTCACCTTTCTAGAGACCGACCCCCTGTCCTTTACACGCATTCTACGGCCCCGGAGACATTCCGCTTCAGTGCTGTTAATAAGCAAACCACGGACGATGTATAGCCAGTGAGAGGCGTTTCCACCGTAAAGCAACCGATGAGGAGAGACTAATGCAATGAGGCCTGGAATAGCACTCACGCTCGGGCTGTTTGCCGCGCTGTATGCTGTCCTCTGTGCGTGGCTAGGGGGACTGACTAGCGTTTCCCATGTGCCCGTGGATGATAGGACCTCGAGGCTGTGCGCTATTCTCTCCAAGACCTCCCAATCTCGCAGTGCGGAGGAGTTTATTCGAGAGCATGGAAGGGCAGGCGTAGACGGCTCGAAACGAGGTGCGACGCCCACTCCACAACTAGGGATCAGTTGGGCAACCACAGCTGAGACCTGGGCTGCAGTTCCACGTTTCAACGTTTCCGAGGTCCACATGCGATTTCAGGCTGACGCAACTCCGAAAGCACCTCACACGAGAGCACTCGACCCAGATCACCTGGCACGAACCCTCGATTTGCCCCTGTGCTTTGCCAGGAAGTGGATGGTTGTAACAACCGTGTCACCCCATCCAACCAAGGTCATGCATCAATTCGGCCGAAGAGCTGGTCAGGACTGGTGCGTGGTCGTTGTCGCAGATTTGAGCACCCCAGAGAGCCTTCATGCTCATTTCTCGAGTCAGTATCCTCAGGTGATCTATCTCTCTCCAGAGAAGCAGCGCAGGTTACCCTACACGTCAGCCCGCGACGGCATAACCAGCTGGAATCACATTGCTCGAAAGAACCTCGGGTATCTCTACGCGGTTCACCAGGGTGCTGAGGAGATCTATGACACAGACGATGATAATGAATTGATCGACGAGAGCCATATCATCTCATTCGACGTAGATGAGCGCCAGACTACGCTTAAGGCTCCGTCAGGTATGTCGCTAGTTTATAATCCGTACCCGGAGTTCGGTGTAAGGCCTGTGACAAACGCTGACGTCACTGCAAACTCGCCGGCCACATCAGTCTCAGCCCATGTATGGCCGCGAGGGTTCCCTCTGCGCGCGATTAGCAACCTGCATAGTCAATGGATGCCTGGCCGGCCGATCAAAGACTCGCATGAAAGCTGCGTCATCCGGGATGGCCTTCCTACCCCCTCCAACACGGCTAAAGTGTCTCCCGACTCCATATCTGTCATCCAGGCATTGATCAGTGGTGACCCAGACGTAGACGCGATTTACCGGCTCACAAGGAACGGTAAGTTGGCTTTCTCAGCGGCTCGCACGAAAACGGTCGTACTTCCACCTGGACTCTTCTCTCCTTTCAATTCTCAGGCTACACTGTGGCGTAAGAATGCTTTCCATTCGCTTCTCCTGCCGTCCTTTGTGCACGGACGAGTTACCGATATTTGGAGATCGTATATTGCCCAGCGCATATTCTGGGACCTTGGGCTTCTTTTCGCAATATCAGGACCTAGTGTGTACCAATTGCGTAATTATCACGATAATCTTGGTGACTTCATTGCGGAACAACAGCTGTACGAGCAAACTGAAGAGCTACTGCGGGTCCTAACAACTGACGTGGTTTTGGATGAGATTCATGGCTCTGGTTCGGCATCTGTGAAGTCTGGGTCGCGGATTCCCGCCCAACTTGAACGTATCTATGCTCGATTGTATCAACTGGGATTCGTCACGAAGCACGATTTTGTCCAGGCACAAGCTTGGATCGAAGACTTGATTCGTCTCGGATACGACTTTCCTCACCCAGCACCACAGGAGCCGCCAACTGCTGGCCTTAAGCAATTCAGATACTCCGACCAGCTCCACACACGAACTCATTACAAGTTCTTCCAACTCATGGAGGCGCGCAACCAAGGGAGCTGGCAGCCAGGCCAGGCTTGGATCGCACACCACTTCGGAGACTCAGTCGGCACGAAAATCTACCCGGGCAGTCCACTCTGGAAAGCAATTTCCCTTGGCGCACAGCCGAATGAGCTAAGCTTCGAAAGTACCGTTCGAAAGATCGCAGTGTTCGTTGAGCTGAATTCTTCCAGGGAGGATCTTTCCTGCGGCCGTGTCTCTTCTCACTACCAGGCACTGAGCGACTGGATAGCGGCGTGGTTGCATCCATTACACTTTAGCTTAGAGGTATGGGTGTCTTCCGAAACCGTTAACTTTGGAAGTCAGCCTGGCTCCATCCTTGATGATTCCGAGCACAGAGCAGTTCGATCGTTCCCGTACTCCCACTTCATCGCTCTTGAGTTCAGCGAGGTGCCGAAGCAGAGCGATCTGAACCCCAAGTGTCTTCCTCGGGTGGACTTTCGCCAGCTTCACTTCGGAACGTTGGATAATCCTGTAGTTTGGCGACTAGCCACCACAGGGTGTCAAGTCGTGTCCTCGGTCATAGGCCCGATCGAAGTTGCCGAAGCTTACTTGACTCGGCAATCCTTCAGATCGATCCTCTCAGAGCGGCTTCCAAAGCATTGCTCTGATGATGACGTGTTTGCCTTTTTGACCCGGGGTGTTATTGCAAGCACCACTGAGCTCGACGCTTGTTGAGATTATCCAGGAGATCGACGTTACTCCTCAATGCCGCCATTGCAGGAGCCTTGCTATGTCGCGAGCACTAGGCCCACAGGGACATGTGCATATGGCACCTGTCCCAACATCAGCATGTATATTAGCTACCAAATACAAGATATATTTATGCACCGTCATTGCCATTACATCTCTTCACTCGGCTCTCGTGCACCGGTGCACCGGGGCGAGGCTCGGAGAATTTTCTGAGCCTCCCCCAGAGCTTGAGAAATTCTCCGCAGGCGGTCGTTTGAGCATACACGTGCATCACAGGTACCGTTATGTAATATATCTCGAGGACAAACGCGGCTTGGCTAAGGCCGTAGCATGGCTTCTCAGACCGGGAAACTCGATCTTTGCACTCGGGTTTTAGTAAGAGAATTCACATTTCGGTATTGACCTCCGATCCATTCAATGTAATAACTCCCCTTCAGGATCCGCAGAGTTGTCATACAGTTAGACCCAGATATCCTAGCCTCACTCGCATGTGTTTCGCGCTGGTTCTTATCGTAATACCCATGGTCAGACCAGGCCACTATGCACGGATTCGCACCGACTGGCCTGACCGTGAGCCCTCGACTCAAATCACCTCGGGTCATGTGTACGCATTGTTGGTGGCACATTGAGTCAGCATGGACCACTACTTGTGGCTCGGACCAATGGACCGATTTTTTGCCGCGTAGCAGGCTCACTAATTGGTCTCAAGGATGTGCACGGCCCAGAGTGAAGCCAACCTCGCCCCGGCTTGATGCGACCATTTCGCCGATCCACAATTCTGAGTTGCAAGATTGAGTTGTTTGATCAAGTTGTTTCGCTGGCCACAGACTAGCAGGGAATATGCAGCGCGGGACGAGAGGTGCCATGCGCGGTGATATACGATATGTTTCATTTTCTCCATCCCGTGATGATTATCCTTGCAAACCATGGCGATTGCCTCGAATTCACGCTCCAAGACTTGTGTGCAGGCCTGAACTGCGAAATGATTTCATTTGCTACTCGCTGAGAGCTCGTTCGCAGACGAGAGGATGACAGGATACGACACAGAATCCCAGCAGAACAAGCGGCATTCCAGTCGGCGCAGGCGCACGTGGTAGATCCAATGACTGTGCAAGGACTCCCACTGATCTAGGGTGACTGATCTTCAGGGGATCTAGGGTTTGGAATCCACGAATGCTAATTACGTGAGGCATTAGAGACTGGGTAGCAGACCATGTACTCATGCTATACGACGTCTGGCCAATCCTTGCTTTATTCTAGAAACCTCGATGTTCGAAGTCAAACCGCGCTCAATGCGAGGTCATGCACACACGAGGGTCGGACGACTTGTCATGGCAGTTGTGGCCATGACACTGTTGGCCGCCCCGATAACACTGGTTATGGGTCAGAACCCAATCCCAATCGCCCCTACTGCAGACAGCTCGCCTAATGCTCCTGTTCAGCCTGGTATGGGCTTCTTCAACTTCAAGACTTACAATGGACGCTACAATGAAATTTGGCACCGCGCAGTCCCCGTGCTCGATACTGAGGCGGCACCCATGATCGACCGACCGACTCAGATCGTAGCAATCGACTTCATGGCCATGCCACTCAAGTCGAACGCGCAACTTGGCACCACTAGTAACGCCAACTCCCCAACTGTCCCCGACATTGCTCAGTGCTGCAGCGCCGTTGACCTCTCGTACAAGCTGCTCGATAGCTCTGGTGTTCTTCGTGATACTCGCCGAGGCAGCATGGACCCTCTCGGTCCTGCATCCTTCCGCACCTTCGTTGATGCGGGCCAAGGATACAACATCACTGGTGTCCGATATGCGTTCACCTACTATCGTACGGATGGTTCCACTGACGATACGGCTTGGATCGACTGGATGGCACCAACCTCCGGCAACCTCGGCCCTAATGCTCCCAATTTCTCGCCTTTGGACCTACTTGCTGAGACGCAGGTGAACCTGCCTACCGTCACTCCACCCGTTGCACAGAACGTCACCAATGTTATTCAGCGATTCAACCTCACCATCCCTGGCATTGCTGATATCCCAGGTACTCCCAACATTGGTGTCAATTTGCCCGAGAACAATCCTCCGCTCTCCGGCTTGCCGCTGCCTACGGGTCAGCCTTCCACCCTTAGCCCAGCTCAGATCAGTGCTGAGGCCAATCCTGTGACTCAAGATGTCGTCTCCATTGCAATCACTTCTAACAACCCCGATACTCTGTGGTGCGAGGTCACTGTTCGCGCTGCCACTGACGTTGCTCCTGCAATTACTAACATGACGGATACGACCCTTGATAACCGTTATGGCCCTCCGTTGAAGTTCTTGACTGCCAAGTCGCCGAACACTAATAAGCACCTGCTCCCATCGCTCTCCTTCCAGAGTGCACCTGATAGCAAGCTGGTTCTCTACTACCAGCCCGTCTGTACTACCAACGGAGTAGATTTCGTTTCCGGCCCTATTTACCGATATAATCCATCCGAAGTCAGCTCCACTGCATTGGACGCCCTTCCTGCTGTCCTTGGCCCCATCTCTACTGGCCCCACCCCTAACTTCACTCTCTCGGGTAGCAATGCCACTACTACGATCACTGATCTCTACGCTGTTGCTGACAACATTGTCGCCCGCATCGTGCCCACGCCTACTACGCTCGGTATCACCACGGCCTCTGGCGACAACCCAACTGTGAACTCCCTCACCCTCGAGCTGCCTGCAACCAACTCGTCACTTCGAGGCTTCGATATTCTACTGTGGAACACCTCGCCTGGATCGGCATCGGTGATTAATCCCAACATTACGGTTAATATCAGCGAACCAGTCCAGTCTGCAACTCTCCACTATACCATTAACAACGGACCTCAGTTCAATGTCCAGATGCAGAAGACCGGTGGAGTCATGCAGGTTCAAAACATTCGCCTGAAGAGCAAGGATGTGCTCCGATTCTGGTTCACATATTTGCCAAGTGACTCTAATACCCAGGTCACGTCTCCTCAGTACTCCTTCACCGTTCCAGAGTTGGCCGACCTTCCCGTCGCGCCCGGCGGAGGCACTACACCTAGCGGAGTTCCAGCCCAACCCGCTGCTGCGATGCCCTCTCAGGCCTGCACAGACTGCATTGCATCCTGCCCCGCCCGAATTCTTGACGGCACTTTCACGCCTACACCCAACTCACCTCGATCGCCCATGGCTGAATGCTTCTCTCAGTGCTGCCCCAATGAGGAAGAAGAACGCGTCCTTGCTCTAATGAACTCGGTTGTGCTGCTGAACCCCCCGCTCATCCCATTGGCTCAACCAACAACTGCCGGTACTGTCAACACCTTCAAGACACTCGCAGCAAAGTTTGAGAAATTCGCACGATTCACATTCAAGACCTTTAAGGCGAATGGGAAGATCTCCAACAAACGCCCGGTCACTCCTCTTCGTCTCTTTGCTGCTGCATTCAATAACAGGAATCCTGACCTTAAGAAGCGCAGCCTGAGCCAGTTCCAGGTTCCCCCCACGAATACGAACACGGCTGTACCTCCAGGTCCCCCCATTCCGTCCATTGTCAACGGTCTTGATGCTCTCGCAGGATTTGGTAACTTTACCTTCGACCCAGCTGTGCTTCAGCAGCCACCTGGCATTCCTACCCCACCTGGAGTTCCTACCATCGTTCCTCCTTCTCAGGGTTCCGCCTTGGAGGCTCTCATTAATGCGGGTGTCGTCGACCAAAGTGGCTTGATTCTGCCACCCAACAATGATCCTAACATTCCCGGGCTTCCTCAATTCCCAGATCCCAACGCTCCGGGCATTCCTGGTTTGCCAAACGACCCCAGCAATCCTCCACTGCCCCCACTTCCGCCTGCACCACCTGGAGCACCCGAAGTTCCTCAACCGCCTGGAGCCCCCGAGATCCCTCAACCCCCTGGAGCGCCTACGAGTCCCACGACTCCCACGACTCCCACGACTCCCACGACTCCCACGACTCCTACGACTCCTACGACTCCTACGACCCCAGATGGTGTCACCCCTGCCTCTCTCTTTGCAACTGCGCCCCCAATCGGTCTCGTTGTGCCCCTGCCTGTCATTCCTGACTTCGAGGCGTTCCAGGCAGCTGTCAATCAGCCCTTCGCAAACCCCCCTGGTCCCCCGGTTGGTTCGTTCTCAGCCAAGTCAAAGACTCAGTCGCGACCATTCCGAACTTCAGCTGTTCCATCACCAGCGGACGTCCTTGCAGATCCTACTGGCTCTGCTCTCGCGTTCCCTCGCGAGGTTAACGAGCTCGTCTGTATCAACTCAGGTTGCTACACCTCATGCCTGGCTCAGCTTGAGGGGGTCCTGGAGGACATTGGCACTTCATTCGAGAATTCCACCACTGCACAGAACCTGCAAGGACTGAATCTTCCTAACATCCCAAGCCCGCCCCCACTGCCATCTGCGGGCACAGCCGTGCCGGGTGTGACCGGCCCCATTGCAGGTGTCACCGGTGTGCTTCCAACTCTTCCCTCTCTCAGTCTCCCTCAGCCTCTTGCCCTCACTCCTCAGATTGCCCAGGCTATGGCTCCTCAGGTGCAGACAGGGTTGAGCGAAGGTTCAGCTGTTGCAACCAATGTCGCCACGACCTTGAGTACTTCACAGAGCTGCGTGAATGCCTGCCGCGCTTCATGCGCTGGTACTACTCTGGAAACCCGCCAGATCACTGCATGCGCACAGGATCCTAACTCGATTCAGTGCGCCGGGGCAACCTTCGATAACAGTTTCAACCAAGCCAATGATCTCCTGGCACAGCTTGTGAACGACGGAAGTCTGCCTTCAATTCCATCGCCAACACCTGGCAACATTATCGGTGGTTTGGTGAACGGTGGAACTTTGGGCGGTCTCTCAACTGGTCTTGACACCATTTTACCTTTCAAGGAGAAGGAATCCAAGGCTGCTACTACCCGAACGGTTCAGACAGCATCAGATGTTACCACAACTGCTACAACCACTGCATTCCAGCCGTTCACATCGTTCGATGACATTTTCAACGGTATGCCAGACAACGAAGCTCTTCTTACAGGTAGCTTCCTTTCTGATCTTACCAGTACCTCCGTAAACAGCATTAATGCAGTCGTTCCGTTCGAGTCCTTCTACAACCACGCTCGCGAGTTGACGGCTCGACTGAGCTCGCTCGCTCCAGGCACACCCATCACGTCTGACATTGATGCTATCTCACGCAACTGGTTATCACAGTTCGCTGATACACTAAGTGTATTCTCATTCGATGATGTCAACGCACCCCTTAGCCTTAGCGATGAGATTACCAACGGTCTGCGTGATATCGCCTCATATTTGAACTTCCTGTAAGCATGAGTGGACCGTATCGTTCATTCGTAGCTTTGAATTCTCCCTAATAGGGCGAGCTGTAGAAGAGAGGAGTAGTAGTCCCTAGCCGTACTATGTCCTTCCTTACGAGTATTTGCATGTATAACATTAATTAGCGAGCTAAACAACTAATCGACGCGCGGTGAATGCTCATAGTTATCAAGTTTCAACGCTTTTGTGCTACGAGCCCCGACGACGACCGAGTCAATAAATCCCCCTAACTACCGAACGATCCTGGCAGCGATGCTCTGACACTTCTTGGTCACAACAGATGGCCAGGGGTAATAATAACTACGTAAACAATGTGGATGTATGTACATGAAACTATAAGAGTGTGGGGCTAACTAATGCCGATCTCCAAAGTAACACTTGACGCTCGTGGAACGACATGTCTTCAGGGAGTGGCTGAACAGTGGCTTGGAGCAATCCATCCTGAGACACAGTTTGTAGCGTAAACACTCTTGGTGCTGCTGCCATGGCTGTGGCTTGATTCGCTCCCCTTGTCGAGGACGCGGCGGCACCACCTCGACCTACGCCTACGTATCCCGATTCGGTTGCGGTACTTTGCGATTCTGCGCCAAGCGCGTGCGAATTAGCTGACATCGCCGTGTTTGTGATAGGATTCGGCACGTCCATAGCCGCTCCCCTTAATCTTGGAGGCCGCGCTGGTCGTGATGGCGGCTCGACTTGGTACATCGTCAAGCCATGTATGGAAAGGACCTCCGCCAGCGGGCCTGTAGCTGATGCTGTTAGATGCTTTGCAGTGATGGTACTCAGGCCCGGTTTTCCCTGCTCCTCAATCACGCATCCTAGATGCAGCACGGCGTCTGGCACGTCTTCGCATAGTTTGGCCTCTGCGTCTGGGAGCGCGGATTGGCCGTCGTCTTCTTTGTACTTGATGCGCAAACGGACAGTGGGCCCTTGTTCGACAGGAGCTTGAGGAGGCGGGTTCGGTGTTGCAGAATCGGACAGCGATCGCGCCAGACGTTGCGAAGAAATACGCGTGGCGCTTTCATCCTCTCGTGCGGAGCCGGCCTCCTCTGATATAACAGAATTTGCGTTAGTCGACTTCGAACGTTGAAGCTGTCCCAATGCATCTTCTTCCTGGTTTGCTCTACCAATGGGTTGAGTCTGTGCCACGAAGCTAGACGGAGGTGGTGGAGGAACCTCAAAGTGCGTGATCGATGCATAGGATGGTGGGTTTACAGCCGTCAAGCTCGGCTCCAGGATGATAAAAGCCTTCGACAAAACCTGCTGCAGAGCTCGGTGCGATTTGATGAGTGAAGAAACCAAATGGACCAGTGGGCGCAGACCTGGTAGCAGTCGAGAAGGGGAATTGGGTGCCAAGGGACTTCCTGGAACGGTGGACGCATGTCGTATGGGGTCAAGAACACTCGAGAGGAAATTCAAAAAGGTTGGAGGTATCGGCAATGGTTGAGAGAAACATGGCAGGATGGGAAGGGTGAATGATTTAGAAAGATCTCGCAGTGCGTACGGAGACACCAAAGGAACAGTTGTAGCTGCCAAGTCTTTGGACGTCAGAGCAGCTGCATGCACGTCTGAAGGTAGCTGGACCAAGCACTGGCCACTGGATGCGAGAGCAAAGTAGCCGGTCGATGTAAGGCAGGATGACGTTGGCGAACGTTGAATCGAGATAGGCTTTTGAGGCTGACCATGTTGATTAACCGTACGATTCTGAACTCCTGGACTTGTACCGGCGACGACCGAGTTAGCATTCGAACCCGGGGCGATGAATGAATCAGGGGTTGCTGTACGAGTAATCAGTTGACTCTCGTCTTGACCCCTAGTGATTGGATTCGCCGCGGTAGCCCGGCTCTGCGCAGCTGGGCCATTGGCACCGATCTGTGGAGTTGACTCAACTTGCACAGGGCCAACCTTTTCCACATAGCAACGATACAGACAGGGCCCAGATGGAGGTGAACTCTGCGGAGATGCGTGGTTCAGTGAGTCAAAAGCGCTCTGCTCGGACCTAAGGAATGATTGAAGCGAGTATCGCTCTCGCATCAGACGTCTTCGGGTACTCCTAGTGGCAGGTCTTAGCTTTGACGAGTACTCAAGGTCGAGTACCTCAATATTAGTTCGATGAAAACATGTGCATATCTCATTTGCGTTGGTGCCTGGGATAACAGTATCTGAATCCAAATCTAAGACGGAAGGAGGTCCCTGAATATCATCTAGATCATCCCGTGACGCCGACATGGCGCTCCGTCGCTGTGATCGCTGTGACCCATGGATAGGGCAGGGAAGCAAGTCGCTCGTCCCATGCACCTTGCGATAAGAGGACATCGAGAAATCAACGTCTTCACCCTCACTCAGCGTACTGTAGTCGTCAAACGGACCGCTCGAAGACCCACTCAGCTCTGATACCGCATCGCTTGCGTCACAACATTGGCTCAGGCGTAGGTCAGCTGAAGATTTGATTGATTTCGGTGCTGAACCCGGGGCTGACCCTCCATTCGACACGTGCTCCGAGCCATGCGCAGGGCCACATGGGGCAGATGGATCACCTCCAATCGAAACATGTTCTTCAGCTGATCGGTGGGGATCAGTTCGCTCGCTTTTTCCAGGCTCACTTAGCGCGTCAAAGGAGGATCCGGACTCATTCGGTGGCGCTGGGATTCCAGGATTGGTCGACTCTGTGGCAAAATCGTGTTGGAATGCCTCTGACTGGTAGTCGCTCGCACGGTCTCTAAATAACCGCAAGGATTCTGCGTTTAGCGTATGATATTGCTGTTTGCCTGTGCGACCATTGCGAGACGTGGGTGTAATTGTCGACACATCGGAGCTCACAAGCGGGCTCATCGCTTTTGACTCTGTTGCAAGAGAAACGTGTTCGCCCAAACCTTCAGCTACGATTGAATTCGATGGAGCCTGTTTCGTGCCCTCGCTCAGCCTTCTCACACGTTGTTTGTCGGCTGGGTTGGGATTGTGATGTTCATCCCAGGTTCCGCCTTCTCCTAAGCCGCCGGTTGTCGACGGAGTTGATGTGCGGTCGGGGTTCTCGGTTGATCCACGAATCGACCCCGCATTACTTGTGTTGCTTCGAACGCTCCCGGCAACGCTAGGTCCACCACCACCGCCACTACCGGACGGTTTGTTCTCCTTCTCCCTAGCCTCTACATCTTCCTGAAAGAAAGCTGCGGCCAATGTACAATGGAACAGATACAAGCACACGTCCAAAGTCTGTGCAGCAGTTAGAGAAGATGCCGCGGTTAGCATTCGTAGGGTTTGGTGAGGCGGTGATATGGCCAAACCCGAGAGCCTTGTGTCATGGGAAGATGCGCTCAAGGACTGAGCTCGACCACGGCCGAGTGCAGATATGTCTGCTGGTGTACTGCCTGAGCCGGCACTTGGAGCAGGTGCCGAAGGGACAAATGGGGTCAAGGTGTGAGGGGCATAAGCAAGTAAGGCAAGTGTGCGCGCAAGGTACGCGACATAGCGATCAACAACCTGCGGTTCGAGTGGGGACGTAAGTGGAGGCAACTGCAAGCCCAAGTATGTCACCATGGCATTATTGAAATCGCTACCAAACTTGCTCGAGCCACCTTCGAGGTTGATAATGCCGGAGGGTTGTGAATTGCTGAATGCGCTAAGAGCAGCCTGGATTCTCTTCGGGAAATCAGGCGCGAATGGATTGTACGGATTATAAGGATTGCCTGGGCAGGTGTAATGACTTGTCATAGCTGTAGACTTTAAAAGCCCAAATACTACATCGGCAAGTGCCTGTGTAGAGAGCTCGCATCGATTGGCACGTGCTGCAGCAGATTCCGGAAACTCGAGCAATTTGGCAGACATACTGATGAGTTTCTGCAACGAAGGCAAGAGTGGTCGCAACGAAAGCGGTGGCGCTGCTGTTCGCAAGGAGAGTGCACGGGTCAGCCATCGTAATTTTAAGTGACTTAGCTTCGTCTCCTTAGGAGCGACTGTATAGCCTAGTGAATGGCGAAGGTATCGATTCTGGTGCTGGTGACCTCGATGGTGGTCAGTCAGCTCCTCATTTTCGTCGTTTTCCCAGTCGTCATGATGCGATACGCTTTCGCTCGCGATCTTGGATGCCGGTGGGCGAGACAATGACACAGAAACAGCATGACGCCTCTCAGGCTTGGGGTGAACAGTGGGTTGCGGAACGATATCGTCTAACAGCGCTAGGAAAGAAGCATCGTTCGAGATGTCCGTGTCAAACGTTGAGGCAATGTCGTTGGGTAGGAATCCACACATACTCATGGTAAAGCCAAAAGGAGCGAAGCTGAGATAGGTACGTGGTGGAGTTGGGAGGGGGCTCGATGAAGCAAGAAGCCAACCACGTGGGGGGTACGGCAAGCCTGCGCACTCGTGAGACTGTTTCTGACTGATGTTGGCCTGTGGCTGCGATACAGCAAGGGAATTCCAGAACGCGCGCTTGGCCTGAGCGACTTGTGGAAACGCAGCGTGTGCAAGTGTCTGACACAAGAATGTCGAGAAGTCGACATGTGCAACATCGACAGGCGCTTGTTGTGCAGCGGAAACGACGGCGTTAAGTGCTTCGAACAATGCGGAGCGGCGGCCCGGTCGAGTCTCAATTACTAGCGTACAGAAGGACAGTTCTTGGTCTTGAACCAAGAGTTTCTCTCTCAGTCGATATCGATCGAGTTCAAGTTGTGCAGGCCTGGACTTCGTCGCGATTTCACCCACTGGGCTAGCTACGTAAGACGAGGGTGTTGGAGAAGTCGGGAGTTGTTTTACTTGCATGCCCACCAATTTGTCGGGGTCCTGGGTGCCGGAAACACTCTCCACATTAGACGGTGGGCCCTGTGCACGCTCATGTCCGTCCTCCGGGACAGAACGGCCAGAGGCAGATGCTGCGTAATTGCACCCCACAGACTGGCTAAACGGGGTGACCTGATCCACTGCTTCCTGCCTACTTTCTGCTTGAACTAGCGCAGAACCACAGGCGCGTAGAGTCTCACCAAAGGCGGTCAGTACTACGGTAGATGCGATCTGTGGTGTTAGCCCTGGATTCGGTTCGGAGGCACACCACAAACTTGAAGAAAGCTCACCGCTGACGGCAGCATCGTGAACCTCTTGCTCGATGGATGTAGATACATAATCAGCGACACAGAAAGGTACGCTTACAGTTGGAGGGCGCGGGCCAAGCGTTAGGGCGATGGTTGCACGATTCGATTCGTCACGCTTGACTTTAGCGTCTACCTTGGGCTTTGGTAAAGTAGCAGCGCCAACGTCCTTTCCCCTTCTCTTACTGCTGCTCACCCTTCTTTGACCGAGGGACACCGCGGCACCGTAAGTGTTGCTGAGCTGCTCGGACAGCTGGAGATGTACTTGGAGTGGCTTGGGAAGCACAGCGTCAGTGTCGCCTTCATCATCATCATCATCATCATCATCATCATCCTCGTTATGGAGATCAATGCAAGGGCTCGCTGATGTTTGTGGTGTCAAAACCGGAGGGGGGGCGAGCGCATCCTCCTCCGATCCGCGAGCGCCAGGGGAGCACACAATACCCAAGGTTGCGCTGGGGGTACCAAGATCTCTGGTGGCCTGTGAAGGTGAGAATTCACCGGCAGGTTGCGACCAAGATCCTTGGGCCACAGGGCTTGAGTCAGTGGACATCTCAGATGTCGAAGTTGGGATCGAATGCACCGAAGTCCCAACCTCACTCTCCGTCTCAGACTCACTTGTCGAGACCAGGTCGTCACCCTCCACGCCGCCATCCACACGCACCGTTGCATCAGACGGGGTAGAGAGTGGAGCAACTTCCCCATTCGTGCTCAAAGACCGAGGCATCTCCGAGGAGTTACTGCTGCTCTTGCTACTGCTTCGAGGTACTAGCTCACCTGGGTCACGTAAGCTCTGGGGAAGTGGGCAATGGAAATCAATCGGCGGGATAGGTACCGTGGATGTCGTCAGAGCCTTCGCTAGAATGCCTGTAGGAACCGCTAGGCCTTGAGCCACTTCCTCAGCGGACAAAGCACTAGCATCTGCTTGCACAGCAACTGCTGTTGACGAAGGGTGTTGGGATTCTTCTCCAATCGAGCTGACGTGAGCAAAGCTGCCGAGTCGCTCACGCGCTCGCGGGGCAAGGAAATGCACACCTAAGAATTCCGTTCTCATAGCGAACTCATTTTCAGAGGAAGACACACCCGATGCAAAGGGGACTCTCAGGGCACAAATCGAACTTAGTGGAATAGCTCGATATGAGTGATACACTAAGAAGGTCTGATTGTCGACCGTGATGGCCGGAGGGAAGATGTAGAGACCTAAGTTGGTAATAACCAGTGTTGCCTCGATGGGGGACGAGCCTCCGTCCACAGCGGCCGTGCCGATTGCTTGTGCCAGCAAAGTGAGTGAAGGAGTCAGTCGCATCCTTTCCCAATTGGCCTCTTGCTCGCTCCCTGAGGCTTCTGCAAGTAGAGCCTGTGAAGTCGATGGGATTTGCGACGACTTTTTCTGCTTATTACTGTCCTCAGAGTGTTTGTGACGTGCGAAACGTCTTAAAGATGCTAAGACAGCAGCGCGGCTACTCAGAATTTTAGAGGAAATGAGCGCTAAAGTAGAGGACTGTTGGGATCCTGTTGAGCCGCCACTGGCTTCAGCAGTATGATACACCTGATCTGAGCTGACCTCCGGTACTCCATTCTGGAGAATTTGATTCCCTCGCGATTGTTTTGGCACGTTGGAGAGACTGCCTGGATCGATTGAATCCTCAACTTCAGATCCGCTCGACGGGTACGCTGACATTGATCCACGTGAACCCTCAGTCGACGAAGCATTCGATTCACGATCAAGAGAGATGATCTGTTCCGCTCCCTGTGTTTGGCGCACGCTTGTTACAGTAGGAACTCGTTTAGGACTATAAACCTTGCCTCTCGAGTCCTGACTTGAGGTGTCGCTCAATTCATCTGTACCTGAAGTGAAATCAGAGGGATCATCAGTGGCGGACTCCTGCACAGGGGTCCCTTGAGGTGACGACTGGGATGTTTGGTTTGCAGTACCAGGGGATGCTGCTGCATCTACGGCAGCGTGCATCTGAAGCATACGTCGGCGGGCGCGTCTCTCACGCGTTCGAATTCGCTCTGAGAGCTCGAGGCTCGCAACAACTGGCGCGAGTTGGGCGACCGCGGCGTAAATGCTGCCGGCAGCCTCATCGGCACGCATTAGCCAGCGACGCTCACTGGGTGGAAATGAACGCTTGGGTAGCAGATCCAACAGCTGCGATTCGGATGGGTATTTGCTCTCCAGTAGCCGTGTCAGTTCCAAGGCTCGTTCACGTGCAAGCTGGGCAGGATTGGCGTAGCCAGTTGATGTTCCTGGAGAGGGCGTATGCGGGGAAGTCGAATCATGCTCGGTCGGTGAAGGGAAATTTGATGTACGTAGTGGCTTTCCACTCACCGCAGCAGCGGGTTTAGGAGGTCTCGGTGGGGGTCGAGGGGGAACCGGCGGTGCTTGGGGTGATTGACGCGCTTGACTGTTTCCGGAATCTGTATATGCATGTGAAATGGCCTGCATCGCACTCGCTGAAGCTTCAAAAGTTAGACTCGGCTCAGATGTGGTGAAGGCTTCCACAGTTGGCGTCGCTCGTACAGGAGGCTGAGCTAAGACAGTGCTTGGACCAGAACGCAAGGGCACGGGACGGTTTGGGCGTGGCGGTGGTTCAGCAACGGGCCGATCCATGGATGAGGATGAGACCGTGGACTCCAGATGCAGTCGACCTGGAGACTTCATCTCCTCAGTAGGTGATGTGGGGAATGGACTAGTAATCTGAGCACCATGTGACAGCACGGTATTACTAATTGGTGAAGACGCCGACACCGGAGTGCGCCTGGGTGGGACCGCAGGGGCTTCAATCTCAGGACCATTGAAGCAGTGTAGGCTGTTGGATCGTTGTGATGCGGTCAGGTGGCCTTGACGTAGTGCAACCAAGTGGGGCCGGAATGGCAATTTCACCGCAAGTGCATCGTCACCTTGAGCGGTTTTTACGTGTTCCCTTGGAAGAGAGGCTTCGAGAAGAAGAGAGCCATTCGGCACACGCAGTGTAACCCGATCTGAGAATATGACGCGTTCGGCATTCCGTGGGAGTGGGAGCTTGTGTCGGTGCAGAACACTTTCGAATCCGCTCTTAGAAATCGACTCGAGAATGGCTCGTTCAATTACGATCGGATGTTCCTCTCCGGGGCCGTGCTCATCATCGCGGGCGTCCGCGAGAAATTTCCTCACCGTGCGATCTGTGCCTAGGCCAAGCGTATCGAGTTCCTCTCTCTTAAGCTCGAAAGTAGCGCCAAGGGGCTTTCCGACATCTTTCACATTGCGTCGATCGAGAACCGGCACACCTTCAAGCAGAGCACGCTCAGATGAACGAAACTCGAGTGTCGCCGTCAGCTCAGAGTTTTCAGCTCCGAAATCGCTCTGAAGGTTGGTAGGGGTAGGGAAGGCCGATTTGAGAACCTGATCATCGAAAGAACGTCCATCGAGAGGATTCGAGTCGTGTGCGAGTGAGCCTGTCGTAGACGACGCATCACTCTGTTGCGTTTGCTTCTCACGTCGAGCGGCAGCCAACGCCTCTTCTGTCACAGACGCACTGGTAGCAGTCGCGACGGCAATCGCCGCGGCTCGTCGATTTCGCCTAGCGATGCGTTCGAGATGCCGATAGAGTGGCGCGGAGCCTGCAAGAAACGACACGCGTGGGGATTGACTGGGCATGCTGGGTGGGATCCCTAGGTGTCGTTCGCGCTCGCTAGTCGATGCATCGCTACGCGCTGAAACCGAGACCTCGGAGGAGATGGAGGTCGAACGTGCATGGTGAGCCTGAGTTTGACTTAGTGGGACATGGATGGATCTTTCATGTTGAGTGGTGGATGTGTCTGGTGCTGCCGCCGCTGTTGTTGCTGCAGGTAGCATATCGAGCCGTTCGGATGTCCCTGGTCTCGTCTCGTCTCGTCTCGTCTCGTCGTGCGCCGTCTGCACTGATCTGATCTGATCTGATCTGATCTAATCCGATCTGGTTTGACCTGGTCGGGTCTCCAGGGGGCTGCTCGCCGGGTGAGGCGAGTCGCGTCACAGTCCGAATGGCACACAAACACAGCCAGCGAACAGGACGGAAGAGCCGAAGGCGAGCCTTCTAGAAGTGTTGGGTTGGGGGAGGGGTGGGTATGTGGCACCGAACGGTTAATTTGTGTGGGGAAACACTTCATCCAAGCAAGCAAGCAACATCCAAGGTGTCATTTCAGTGAGTGGTGACCCATCCCCATGGCCTCCGATCCATATAGAGCGATCGATGTCGGAGGCCTAAGACATTTCCGATGTGTCGATTTCGCGCGATCAGGTACGGTTCCGTTGGATGGGACGCATCATGCAGATACATCCGGCAGTGTTGAAGTCATTCAACAGGGGCGTTCATCCCGCCACAGTATCTGCATCGAGATACGCATGCGTAGGAAGTGTAGTTGGAAGGTCGTTCTGAGCTTTCTATCCGTCCTGGCCCGGAATGGCGTGATGGTTAAACTCGTCTCTCGGGCGTCAGGGCCGCCCGAGCTCGCTCCGGGCCAGGACGGATAGACCCCGCCCCACAGAAGTGAAACGCGTGGAAAAATGGGTTGAAAACACAAGTTTTTGGCTAGTGCGATGGGGTATGGTGATCGTGGAATGAGTTTAAAAATTATATTAAACGATGTAATACTATGTTAGCTATTGAAATGATACGTTTAAAACCCGTATATTAAACCCGAATGATCCATTTTTAACCTAAAATTACATTTCTTGGGAAAAACTTTATAACGTTCGCCTCGTGCCATACCCTTTTCTTACACCCTTGATACCACCTGCGAAGCGATACCACTAATGACATTCCCTGAGATGCTGTGTGGATTCAATGGCTATCTACCCCAGCACAGACTGCCTCGTACTCCTCCCCTACTCACTCAGACGGACAACACTCCCCTTCCTGATTCGACTTAACAGGCCGCACAGTGAGCGCGTGACGTTCCAGCATGGGCAACTTGTGTAGCAGCTGCCGCAAGAGAGGAGAAGGTACACAGAGCGACGAGAATACACCGCTTGGCGCCCATTCTGGTGCGAATGGTGCTCGAATCACGAGCCTAGAGGATCTCGCACGCAGCCCCGGACCGCGTCGACAACGCTTCCTGGAAGCCGTGCGAACGCCCCCACCGCCCGAACCGTGGCCCACAAGCAGGAGCCCGTTCCGCGCGGGTGCGGAGAGCAGCTCTGCTACCGACAATAAGGCTAAACAAGACATAGAGGACATTGATGTCAGCGAAGTCGAGCGATGGATGAAGGAACAGGTCGAGCACATTACCAAGGAGGTCGAGGCTCGACGCAGCACGCCACCTAGGAACCGAACACGGTCGCGTCTCAATGCTGAGGGCAAGCAGGGCGGACTCTTCCAGTCCTGGTTTGCTAATCTCTTTGGTAGTGGCAGTGACAGCACAACTGCCGTGACGGCAGGCGCTGCAGAGAAGGAGAAAGAGAAGACATCAACGACATCCAGCACCACAACAACTGAGAACGGAACCGAAACCGAGACTGTTGTGGAGACCACACACATTACTACACTGGGCGGCGACGGCTCGACGGTCACAGAATACGTCAAGGAATCTACCACCACAACGAAGAAGCGCTCAACCTCCAAGAAATCGAACAAGAAGGGCAGCGCGGACGCTGATCAGGAGGAAGAGGAGCAGGTCAAGAAGTCAAAGGTACAAAGTGTAGCAGACGAAGAAGAGGAGGAAGAGGAAGAACTACCACCCACCTACACAACGCCCTTGAAGCGCAGGACTTCACGAGCCGCTCGAGGCTAAAGTCATCCTACTGTGACAATGTGGTGGGTCACACTATACCCAAACCCACACTCACATCCACACTCACGTCACTCTCCCACCACACCAAGATCATTCGTCCAGAACAATCAGTTTCAGACCTACATCCACACCCATGTATGAATATTAACCATAGTTTGCAAGCATAAAAGCTTATAGGTAGGATACTGTCTGTATGTACGAAATATATTCACAAGCAGCGGCCAAGGCGAAGTCGACAACAACGCATCAGCTATAAACTCACATGCTAACTAACTTATTTCTTGGACTTCTTTGCCTTGGCAGGAGCTGCAGCGGCAGCTGGTTTTTTGCTTGATTTACTCGAAGCGGCAGGTGCTGACTTGCTTCCACTTGCCTTGGAGGAGACGGCTTTTGCTGGGGTGGCCTTCTGCGACTTACCTTTGGACTTCACAGGCACCTCCTCTTCCTCTTCCTCTTCCTCATCATCGTCATCGTCGCTGTCACCACCTCGGAGCAATGCTACATCGGCATCATCATCATCGTCGTCGTCATCATCGAAGAACAGATTGTCGACATTATCATTGTCCAAATCGCTGTCTTCATCCTTCTTTGGCTTCGACTTGCTCGAAATCTGCTGCTTAGTCTCCACCTTTTGTGCATTCTTTTTGGCCTCCTGCTTTGTCTTCTTGTTTACCTTCTTCTCATCCTCTTCGGACTCCTCCTCTGCTTCTTCTTCTGACTTTTCTGACTCGTCCAACTCAGCAATCGCTTGCTTCATTGCCTCGAGCTGCTTCTGACGCTTGTTGAGCTCCGCAAGCTGTGCTCGCTCCTGTCGCTCCTGCTGATACTGTTTGAAGAGATCCTTGATATTCAGACCCTCGGCCTCGGCACGCTCTCGGAGCACAGGAATAGTCTTCGTGGGGACGTCGTACTTCTGTGCAAGCTGGCGCTCCATACGCTCACGCTTGCGAGCGAGCATGGCATCGATCTCGGCCTTCTCCTCGGGTGTGTACGCGAAAGTCTCAGTGGTTGCCTTCTGGTTCCAGAGGGGAAGCAACATCGATGTGTCTGTGTGCAGAGCAATTCGTGCGATCATCTTGTTGTTGCCAATCTTTTCAACAATCTTGGGAAGCGCGGCCATGACGTTTTCAACAATTTCCTTGCGTGACTGTGAGCTGTGACCGACACGAACAGCAATATTGAAACCGGACTTGATGAGCATGTAAGTCGAATCGCGGGCCTTACTGAGACCCTTGCGCCAGTCCTGGGCGTCGATGTCTACGGGGATAATAGACTTCTGACCGGTAAACTTGGAGCCGAAGTAGGGCACGGCAACCTCATACAGATTCTTGTCCACGAAGAAGAGAGTGTGTCGGCCCAAGAACTCACGGCGGTGCTGGAACGCCTTCATGTCATCCTTGAGCGTCTTGAGCGAAACGATCTCCTTGATGTTGTCCACTGGGTAGTCCTCAAGTCGGCGCTCGCTCTCGCGCTGGGTCTTGGTGACCAGAGCGATGGATACGTCTTGTCGGTGGTAGATCGAGTTCGGAATCGAAATGCGCATCGGTGTGCGGCGTGTGCGTGTAGGGATCTTTCGAAGAGTCACGGAAATCAGGAAGTATTCCTCAACATCGAAGAGGCTGGTGTTGCTTTCTTTCTCTTGCTTCGCCTTGAGGTAACCGAAAAGGGCACCCACAGCCTTTTCAACCTGCACCTCAGGCACCTTCACCTCTACGTTGTCACCGGATGACATGTTCCTGTTACGCAAGCCTCGGGGTTTGCTCTACACATGGGTCAAATTGCAATATGTGATGATTAGAATGAGTCCGCAGTTTGGCGTCATGGCCAACTATATCTATACCAATCTAACTGCTCAATTCGCAATACCACGCACTCATCATATCGAGCGAAATTCAACTCCAAGTACTAAACCTACACTCGCGCATTTTTCCTTCGCACTGCTATCCGTCCTGGCCCGGATCGGGCACACCCCCAGTCTGCCTCTGACTGGGGGAGTATTTTGACACCCCCTGTTCTGGTTTGGCGCCCTTTTCTTCAACGCTCAACTACATTGACAGAGCAGCGATCTGGCGGCATTGCAGTGAGTGCCTGGCTTGACACGTCATATCACTTGAAGCATCTCACCTGGATTAACGCTTTGCACTGCTCAGCACTGGTCAGTACCTTGTCACACTTTCACACGACTCTGCAGTTTATCACCAGTCTGACAGACTGGGATTTGCATCGCAAGTGGGTATATTCAGGCCCGGCATTGGCTAAAGACAAGCGCTGACCTGAATCCAACCCTCGGGTCTGCAGCCACAGCCACAGCCACTTTCACTGCCGCACACCATGGCTGAACATAATAGCAAACACTCGAGCGGCGAGGGCCGATCTGGAGGACCTCGATCCTTCCGCGGCTCCAAGACCGTGAACCAGCACAACAGCCTGATCAAGTACAACGCAGAGGAGCGATCCACGGAGCACGTCAGAAAGGTACGTTGACGATATAGCGGTTTGATGTGGCGATATGTGCCCCGTGTCGTTGGTTTTGGCCCTGAATGCTCGGGTGAGGTAGTCCTGAATGCATTCAAGTCGCTCGTGATACTAGCGCCCCTAGAGTGTATAGTCTGTTCTCACACTGCCACACACCTTCATTGCCTCTTCCCTACCCATTTAGGCCCTCGAGCGGCAGGAACGATTACGTCGTGAGGACGACCTAGACTCACAATTTGGTTACGAACGTGTCACCTCAGGTCCTACCCAGACAGGATTCTGCTTCAACTTGCGACAAATCTTCGTATTGGACGAAGAAACCCAGGATGAATTCTCTGCCGTGGAGTTTTACTTCGTTCGAGAAGATGGAAGCACCTTCAAAGCAGCCAAGATCTACTCGCCATACTTCCTGCTCAAGATCAAGCCAACACTGTCCATGGCGGAGCTCGAGGAATGGCTCGTTCGAAGGTACGAAGGACGTGTCTACGGCGTTGAAGTTGTCCACAAGGAGGACCTCGACCTACTCAATCACCTGTCTGGTATCAAACAACCCTACGTCAAGCTCAGTTTCCGAAACACACAGGACCTTATGGCCGTCCGTCGCGAAGTGGCAGCAGCAGTGGCTGCCAATGCAAGACTGGCACAGTCAGGTGCAGCCTATCAGGCAGGGGATTTAACAGCCGCAGATGCTGATGTCACCGGTGTAAGCATCACTGGTGTCGCGACCGAAGGTGCTCTAGGTGCCGAGCTGATGGCTGAAGCCAGCCCCACTTCGGCGGCATTGGCAAGCGCCTCGGGATCCAATCAGCTCAACCGCAAGGAGTCTGCGTTCAGCTCCAGCAACATTGTGGCCAAGCGTGGTGATGTTCGCAAGCGCTTTGACCGTGTGAAAGATGCCTTCCTCGACATCCGAGAGTACGATGTCCCATTCACGCAGCGGGTCCAGATCGACCTTGGACTGCGTGTCGGTTTGTGGTACGATGTCACACCCCAGCCTGGAAGCATTAGTTGCGACATCAAAGAACGCCCCGACCTTCTTGGTCGTCCTCAAATGCGCATCCTTGCGTACGATATCGAGACTTCGAAGGCGCCCTTGAAGTTCCCCAATGCTGAGATCGACCCGATCATGATGATTTCACTGATGGTCGATGGCCAAGGTCTGCTCATTGTCAACCGTGAAATCGTTTCAGAAGACATCCAGCCTTTCGACTACACACCCAAATCTGAATATCCCGGTCCGTTTGATGTGGTCAATTGCCCCTCAGAAGAAGCGACTATTCGTGCCTTCATTGAATGTGTTAGGCGTTCGCGACCGATCATCATCGTGACTTATAACGGTGACTTCTTCGACTGGCCATATGTTGACAAGCGTGCACGCAAGTATGGAATCTCACTCGAGGAGCAGATGGGCATCACGTTTGATGAGAATGGTGAAGAATGCAGAGGCCGATATATGGTCCACTTGGATGCTTTCTACTGGGTCAAGCGTGATTCCTACTTGCCACAAGGTTCGCACGGTTTGAAAGCCGTGACAAAGGCGAAGCTCAAGTACGACCCCGTCGAACTCGATCCCGAAGATATGCTGCCTTTCGCCATTGAGAAACCCCAGGTGCTTGCTTCGTATTCAGTCTCCGATGCGGTTGCCACGTACTATCTGTACTTGAAGTACGTGCACTCGTTCATTTTCTCCTTGTGTGTGATTATTCCTCTCCCGCCCAGCGATGTGCTTCGCAAGGGTTCAGGTACACTTTGCGAGCTACTGCTGATGGTGAAGGCATACGAGTCCAATGTCGTCTGCCCCAACAAGCAAATGGAAGACCATCTTAAATTCTACAAGGGTCACCTCCTTGAGAGTGAGACCTACATTGGTGCGCACGTCGAGTGCTTAGAGTCCGGTGTTTTCCGAGCTGACATTCCGGTCGATTTCCATGTGAATCCAAAACGTTGCCAGGCCCTCATCGACGACGTTGATACTGTGCTGCAGTTTTGCATTGTGGAGGAGAACCAGACGGATCTCAGTGCCGTTGTGAACTATAACGAGGTTCGTGCTGACATTGTGTCGAAGCTGGAGGCGTTGCGAGACCAACCTAATATCAAGGTTGAGCCTCTCATCTACCACTTAGATGTCGGTGCCATGTACCCCAACATCATTCTAACGAACCGTCTTCAACCCTATGCGACAGTCACCCCGTCCATTTGCGCTGCATGTGACTTCAACGTTCCTGAGAGCCAGTGCCAGCGACGACTAAAATGGTCGTGGCGTGGTAAGTACTATGTGGCATCGGCAGCCGATTTCCAAGGTGTCAAAACAACCCTCGAGTACGCCCCCCTTAGTCGTGCGGACATCGCCAAGTTCAATGTGGAGACGTTTTCGGAACTGACCCAGGAAGAGCAGGCAAAGCGAATCAAGGATCGCCTCAAGATCTACTGCCGAAAGATCTACAAGCGTCTGACAGAGGAGAGGATTGAAGAACGTGAAGCCGTTATTTGCCAGCGAGAACATCCATTCTATGTCGATACTGTCCGAAGCTTCCGTGACCGTCGTTACGAGTACAAGGCATTGAACAAGAAGTGGGGCAGACTTCTCTCAGAGGCGAAGGATGAAATCGAGAAGGCGAGGTGCAAAGACATGATTCTGCTATACGACTCCATGCAGCTGGCCCACAAGTGTATTCTCAACTCGTTCTACGGTTATGTCATGCGCAAAGGTGCTCGATGGCACTCTATGGAAATGGCTGGTGTCGTGACTCAAACTGGTGCTAAGCTCATTCAGGAGGCACAAAAGCTCGTGAATGATGTTGGTCGCGTCTTGGAACTGGATACCGACGGTATTTGGTGCGTGCTTCCCCGAAGCTTTCCAGAGAACTACACATTCGAGGCCATTGACGCGAAGGGCAACAAGAAGAAGATCCACATGAGTTACCCGTGTAGTATTCTGAACGCCGGTGTAAACGGCAACTTCGCGAATCCACAGTACCAAACCTTGGTTAACCCTGAGACCCGCGAGTACAAGGTCTCGCGTGAATGCACAATCTACTTCGAAGTTGATGGTCCTTATCGCGCCATGGTCCTGCCTGCATCGCAGCACGAAGGTAAGAACATCAAGAAACGGTATGCTGTCTTCCACAAAGATGGTTCGCTCGCCGAGCTCAAGGGCTTCGAAATCAAGCGAAGAGGTGAACTCAAGCTGATCAAGATCTTCCAGGGTGAAGTATTCAAAACCTTCTTGGATGGAAACAACCTGCAAGAATGCTATGCTGCGGTCGGTGCCGTCGCAGATCGCTGGCTCGATGTGCTGTACACGCAGGGCCGTGACCTTGAGGATGAGGATGTGTTCGATCTGATTAGTGAAAACAAATCCATGACTGAGGAACTTGCGGCCTACGGTGATGCCAAGTCGACATCCATCACCACCGCTCAGCGTTTGGGTGAGTTCCTTGGTGCGGAAATGGTCAAGGACAAGGGCCTGAACTGTAAGTTTGTTATTGCACGATTGCCTCTGGGTGCGCCTGTTAGTGAGCGAGCTATTCCTGTCGCGATATTCTCAGCGGAGCCCGCAATTCAAAGACACTTCCTCAGGAAGTGGCTCAAAGACCCTTCTCTAACAGATTTTGATATTCGCAACCTACTCGATTGGGATTACTACATTGGTCGACTTGGATCCGCAATTCAGAAGATTATCACAATTCCGGCCGCTTTCCAGCGTGTTGACAACCCTGTGCCCCGTGTTTTACATCCTGATTGGCTGGAACGCGCGCTTCGTGAGCGAAACGACAAGACAAAACAAGTGAAGCTTGGTGACTTGTTCCGGCAACAAAAGCCAGAACAGAATCAGAGCTCGGAAGTCAGTTTCGATACCGTTGAGATTGAAGAGTTAATTTCTGGCAAAAGGCAGAGTACATCTCCGTTGAAGAAGGTTGGTCGAGTCGTCAAATTCAAAGGCTCTAATCTCGATGAAAACGACGACGAAGGAAGCGAAAGCGATGCTGAGGATGAGAGCGGTGCTCGGCGACGAGCACATGCCGATCCCGAAGGCAACGATGACCAGTTTGAGGGTATTCAGCTCAGTGCCGATCCCTTCTCGAACAAGGGTGCATCTCCATTTAGTGATCACGACTCCACTGGACATGCTAGCAGCAGTTCAAGCAAACAGAAGGCATCAGCCGCGAAGGCTCAGTCCCAAGCGCTTAAGGAAGCCATGGAGTTGCTCTCCTCGACACCAGAGCCACCCAGTTCAAGCGAAGACTTTAAGGGTTGGGTCCGATGGCAGCGTGCATCGTGGCTCGTGGAACGACATAAGCGGCGGGAACAAAATGCCAAGATCTTCGGCCGAGAGGTCGTTGCAAAATCGAGCGTGATCGCGACAGCATCAAGCACCTCCCTCCCCCTCACCAAGGCGGTGCAACCTCATGCTTCGACGAACACGTACTGGCAAATCGTGCAGGTTTTACCCCATCAAACCACTCCTGGTTTGTTTGACATGTGGGTGATTGTCAATGGCTCCCTACGTCAAGCGAGCATCGAGGTTCCGCGTGTCTTCTACCTTAACACGCATAGACCAAACACCGAAGGTGAGCGAGCTGGTCGAAAGGTTGAGCGTATCCTTCCACATGGGCGCCCTTGCCTGAATCTGTATGAGATGACAATGTCTGAGAGTGAATTCGTCGAATCCCGCCAGGGTTTGCTTGAATTCTCACGTCATCCAGATGTCGAAGGATTGTATGAAACCCGAACTCCCTTGTTGCTAACGCTGATCTCCAAGGTTGGATGTGTCGCATCTCCTACGGCCGATGCACTCAAGGCCTCAAGGAACCGAAGTAAGGGCGCGGGTGCAGGTGCAGGCGCGGGCGGCAATGTCTTCGGCCAGCAGCGCTTAGATCTGCACATCGACAACATGATCATGAGAAACGCCCGTGATTGTCCCTACCTTGCGGAGAGTGACAAGATTCAAAGGGTGTTTGTATATCACGCCAATTGCGACTCGCGCCATATACTCGCCGTTACAGTCCAGGGATCGACGAACATCCAAATCATCGCAGTATCGCCAGCAAACGTCGAGCGCGTAAATCTGAAGGCTCTTCATCAGCAACTCAAGGCGCAGTTTGAGCGAGACGAGAATGTGGACGACTCGCTGCGACTCTCGGGACTTGCATCCATGGAAGATACCCTGGCAGTCGCTGGTCAAACCACTGTACCAACTTTTGGTGCTGCTGCTGTTGCGCTGCGTGAGATTCTGCTCTCTCACAAGGCGAGCTCATCCAACCCGACCATCGTGTTGCTTCAAACCACGATGCAGGCTGAGCGCTTCGTTCGCGCGGTTCCAGTGCTACGTTCCGACTTCCCACTGGTCGTACTCCCATCGCATGATGCGGATGAGCAGTTCCCTGCGCTACAATGGTTCACTGAAGCCTGCCGAAGGCTGTTGATTCGCGTGACCCTTGCGGAAGCATGGTGGGATCAGCATGTCGCGGTGGCTGCATCAGCAGGCGTTCCAATTGGCAACTTGACCGAGGATCCGCATCTCTTTGCGCTTGATGTCCGATTTTCGAGAGTGCTACGCGACGCAGGCCATCTAAGCTGGGCAAGCCCAAGTCCTGCGCCTGACTTGGGTTCCGGAGCCAGCGAGCACGACGATGAGACCGATCTATTTTCAGAAGAGCACGTGAATCCCGAAATCACAGCCCGGGGTTGTTATCGATCTGTCTGTTACGAAATTGACTTGCGTCTACTCCCAACCGCCGCATTGGTGTCATTCGGTCATCTTGAGACTGCCGAAGACGCTGGCGTAGGCTCTGTCGATGCGGCGCTGCAGCAGCAACAACAGCAACAACAGCAAAATAAGTCGGCGATGACAAACGAAATCGAATTGCGAACCATTCGTGAAACCTTGAGCAATTCACGCGCCGTCGTGATCACGTTGAAAGTCCTGCAAACACTGGCACTTCGACTTGTCACAGAAGTGCGCAACACAGGCAACATCAGCCTTTCGCATGCGGCGGGTGACGCCCTGATTTGTTTGTACCGATGGCTGAAGAATCCGGCTGCGAATTTACACGACCCAACTCTCTTCAGTGCGCTGCATAAGGTCATGAAGAAGGTGTTTTTGCAGCTCGTGTCCACCCTCCGCAAGTTAGGATGCAGTATCATCTACGCCTCTTTTAGCAAGCTTATCATCTCCACGAATAAGCCTACCCATGCCCGCGCTGAGGCGTTCCTCAAGTACATTCTCGAATCCATTCGAGCCCGACCGCTGTTTAGCCTGGTTCGACTTGAACCAACACAAATGTGGTATTCGCTGTTGTTCTACGATGCAGCGAACTTTGCAGGAATTGCCATGAGCCCCAAGCCAGAGCTTCCTGAACACGTGCAGCTGGCTGTTGACCCTGGTGACCCTGACTTGAACGAACCGCGTATCGAATGTGCTTGGAATATCGCTGACTTCTTGCCTGACTCTGCACGGGAGATTTTCGAAATCACTGTTTCTGAGTTCTTGACCGCTCCTTATGCACATGTCTTCAGAGCCTCAAAGCGGGGCACCACCGCAGAATCGAGTGAGGCTGCAAAGGCTGTGCTGACGGCGCAGGACAGAGAGAACACATACCGTTCGTACATCGTCTCGCTCGTCACCCAGGACTTGCAACGCAAGCTTCTGCGAGTAGTATCTGAGTTGCAAGCGGAATTTCCACCTGCCCCTGAAGGTCAGGTCTCGCCTTTCTTCCCTGTCATGCCAGGATCTCATCTGCCTCTTCGCTCTGTGCCCCTTGAATTTGTGAAGTCGTTGATGCACGTCTTGATGTTGGATCCACTATGTCAAGATGAGGTCATGCGAGTTAAGAGTAACTTGTTGCTAAAACTCAATGTTCAAACGTTCAGCCCGGAGGCACGCTTTATTAACCCATGTCTGACGTTCACTGTTCCTGATGTTGTGTGTTCATACTGCCAGCTGACATCAGACGTCGACCTGTGCCGTGATCCTGGCCAGTACTTCTCGCCTACTCTTGGCTTGACAGCATGGCGATGTGTTCGATGCCAGCATACGTTTAGTCGCTGGGCAATCGAATCCTCGCTTATTCGCATTGCAAAACGAAAAATGCAGCAGTACCAGGTCCAAGACTTATTCTGCGTTAAATGTCACGGCATGAAGGTCACAAATATTACTGACACTTGCACCTGCTCGGGTCTGTTTGCCAATTCCGAGGCCCCTGACGCACACCGACACAAGCTGGAGGTACTGCTCAACATTGCCAAGTCTCACAAGTTCCTCTACTTAGCTGAGATTCTGGAGTGGTATTTGCAAGCATAATGTCGTGCTTGAACCAAGGACTGAATTGTACATTACAACTCTTTGTTACACTATCCCACACCAATAAACCACAACCCCTTGGTTTACGACATATGCATCAAACTACAGGCTCTAAACATTCCTTGGCTGTATTGCGCAGGGCGTGGTCATAAATTTCAAGCGGAATTGCTATTAACAAGGCTTACAACCTGTTCAAGACCCTAACTTGCAGCACTCTACTCTGTACACTGAAATGACGAACGTCTTCTTATGATTAATCACCATCACTGTCGGCTCGTCAAATAACCTCCTTAGATCTTCTTGACAATCTGGACAATATCTTCATCCTCGAGGACATGGTCCTTGCCGACCTTCTGTGGGTTGTGCTTGACCGAGCGACCCCAAACCAGGGCATACTTGAACTGCTCCAGGAGTGTCTTGTGGATGCGACGGCAGAACTCCTCAACAGTGCACTTGCCAGCGGGCATGACAACGGGCGCTTCGTAGTCGGGAACCTGACCCTTGGGCTTGGTGTAGATGCGAATCAAGTTCAAGTACTCCCAGATCTTCTCCAAGAGCTCGTCCATGTTCCAGCCCTTGCCTGCAGCAATAGGTACGTAGTGAGGCACCTTAGCGAGGAGATCTAGCTCTTCGATAGAGATACTGTCGATCTTGTTCATGACGTACAGCGCCGGAGTATAGATACGGTTGCGCTCGACGACATCGATGAGATCATCGACGGTGGCATCGCAGCGAAGCGTGACATCGGCGTTCGAGATACGGTACTCCTTGAGCACAGTGGTGACAAGATCCTTGTCGAGGTAGGTCAACTTCATCGTTGTAATGAGATTGATACCACCGCGCTCCTTCTTCTTGAAGATGATTTCCGGAGGCTTCTTGTTCAAGCGAATGCCAAAACTCTCTAACTCGCGTTCAATGATGCGCTTGTGTGTCATAGGCTTGCCTGCGTCGAGAACGATGAGAATCAAGTTGCAGGTGCGAGCAACAGCAATGACCTGACGACCTCGACCACGGCCATCTGCTGCACCTTCAATGATACCGGGAAGGTCAAGCAGTTGGATGCGGCAGCCCTTGTACTGGAAGTTACCGGGAATGCATGTAAGAGTTGTGAACTCGTGCTCAGCCGCACGGGAGAACGTGCCAGTCAGCTTGGTAAGCAGGGTAGATTTACCTACGGATGGGAAGCCGATCATGCCGACACGGGCATCACCGACCTTGCTCACATCGAAACCTTCACCAGGCTTGCCTGGATGGGAATGGAGGGTAGAAGCAAGGGTATATTGATGAGTCGTACGTATGAGTTTCGACGGACTACAGGCTTTTCAAGTGAATCTGGACGGATACTCCTGTATCAACACCAGATATATTCTTGATCTGGTAGATCTGGTCGCAAACCGCACGAGATCTGCATGTCGAATCATGAGGAGAGTGCAGTTGCGAACAGTTTGACGACACTCATAGCAAAGCACAGGAGAGATAGCAGGCCAAATCGGCGTCCAATGAATGCATCACATCATGCCAAACAATCCTATAGTATCCAGGACTACTTACCTCCACCACCGCCGCCAGAAGGCGAGATCAATTCACGTCGCAACTTGGCCAACTTTGCCTTAAGCACACCTAAGTGGTATGAAGTGGCCTTATTCTTTTGGGTTCGGGCCATTTCGGCCTCAATTTCTGCAATCTTCTCGTGTGTTGTAGACATTTTCTTGATAATATTCGCACGTTATATACAACGTTGCGAGAAATACCCTTCCGAAGATTGTAGGAGAGTGGCTCAATTTTTTCCTTTCCGTGAGTATTTCCGCACCCCCGATTGGGGAGCCCAGGAGCTCCCGGGCCAGGACGGATGCCTGGGAGGGGGGAGAGGAGGACACGACTAGCAGGCACGCACTGCCGTCGCTTGGGGGTATCATCACTGTGAGCGGACAATAATAATGCTGCGGATGCTGCGAATGGTGCTGCCCGTGCTGCACAGGTGATTGATTGAGTGATTGATTGAGTGATTGATGTGATGGCGTGTGGCATAGACTCGTCACAAGCCAGTGCAATAGAACAATCAGAGTTTGGGTTGTATTGCCTGGACAGCACGGCTCTTGCTGCTAGACGATGCATACAACGACGTATGCATGTAAAATCTACTATATTCAAAGCTGACTGACAGGGAGGTGGATTGGAAGCTGGGAGGGATCACTCCCTTTCACTTCTTATCCTTCTTGTCCTTCTTATCCTTCTTATCCTTCTTGTCGTCTTTGTCCTTTTTGTTGTCTTTCTTAAGCATCGCCACCTGCGCCGCCGTCAGTCCGAACGAGTAATCGTCGTCATCGTCATTGTCACCGAATGCGGCCAGTCCTGCACCGACTTCGGGAATAGGACCTGTCAAACTGATGACAGGTGTTTCGGGCTTCTTATCCTTCTTGTCCTTCTTGTCCTTCTTGTCCTTCTTGTCCTTCTTGTCAGCCTTGTTGTCAGCAGCAGCCGGGGAGTCCGTTGCACCCGCCGCTGGAGTAGCCTCTGCCTTGGCTGTGTCGAGAGATAGACTGTCAACACCGGCTTGAATAGACGCCTCATCGCATGCTCCCCCTCCTTCTAGCTCATCGCCAAGCCCCTCATCCAAGAGACCTTCAAGATCGTGTGCATCCGCATCGAACAAGTCCTCATTGTCAAACACCTCTTCGTTGAACCAGAAGACTTCCTCTTTCTTCTTTTCATCACCATCACCACCTTCTGGGCTTGCGGTGTCTGCTACTTCGTCTGAATCATCATCAAGGCCTGCAACCAGGTTATTCAGGAAGATTTGTCGACCGGTCGGTAGGGACATCGTTTTGTCGCTCAAACCGCGGCGCAGCAATTCCTCGGCTTTTCGTTTGTTCTGCTCTTCAAGGAAAAGCGCGCTCCACCAGGCAAAGTTTTCATCTGTGCATTCCATGTTGGGTGGAATGAGATGTGCGATCGTGGATGGGTTGTCAGGATCAACTGTGAAATCCTCATCGTCTGAGTCTCCATCATCGTCGTCCTTCTTGGCCTCTTCTGCTAGCCTCAGCTGCTCCTGTCGCTCTGCCTCTTCGCGATCCAGCTTGGCTTGGATGTGGTCATGTAAACTCACTTCACGGTAGTTGTGAGCGATTAGGTACTCTTTCAGCGACTCTGTTAGTGTGAAAACCATGCACTCTCCGCTCTTCGCTGTCTCGATTTCTTTAGCGATGATCTCTTGCAAACGGGCGAGATGGTCTGGGTCCAGGCCAACCACATCGCTTACTGTCGCCGAGGCAAGAGGAGTTGTCGGATAGTCCTTGGAGTATACAATCTTGAGCAGGGCAACTTTGTGATTCTGTGCAGGAGTTCCATTCGCGATTGGCTTTAGGGTGATCTCGCATCCGTCCCTTGTCCGAACTAGATTGAAGTGAGATATGGTACACGTAGTGGTCGTCAAGCTATGAGTCAGCTGGTTTCGCAGGTCACTCAGTCGTTCCATTCCTAGCATTTCTACACATGTATGAGGGAAATGTGGTGTCTGTGCACCCTGACGGACCACGTAGCACGCGTCAGGCCACGTTTGCACATTCTCCGGCGTCCATCGCAGGTCTACGTACCGAAATCCTTCTCGAAGATCGACTCGAGTGCTTCGAGTTCCTGCGCCTGTTCCTCCGAAGAGTCCATCCTGGAGTGGCTACTACAGTATGTGTGGTCGAAAGCAATGCATATTGCTCGATCAGAACAGTGTACATCACGAGGTCGTATCTCCCTGATTCAACTCTCGCGCGGAAGGCCGCAACGCGTGTCAAACACCGACCCAAGTCCGTGGACTCCTCGCTAGGTCTCGATCTGAGGGGTATTTGCAGTTCACGTGTGTTAAATGCTACATGATATCGACTTGCACATAAGCACTGCGCAGTGTTGCATGGTTTTCAGACCAAGTGCACTCCTTGCGCCCCATCTTTCAATTACCCAACCATTCTAGTCTAATCGCCCCATCGCCTGTCCGAGACCTTTTGCTGGCTCCCGCGCTGCATATGCACAGCCGACGACATTGTCAAAAGGCGCGCAGACCGAGTGCGCCAGGCTCTCTCCATTTCCGCATTTACTCGCGGTGCTTGCCTTGTCGATCCCTCCCGCGGCCATAGAAGCACCCTCGACAGTGTTTAAAAAATCGATTTTGCAGATTGATCAGAATCCGCGAAATTGGGTTGGTGTTGAGTATAGTCACAAACAAACGACATAACTCACAGGATCGTGGATATATTAACCGTTAGCGCGACTCAGATTCAACGCCTTCGCTAAGGCTGTCGCGCTAATCAACTCGAACCGATTCGCCTAGCGAAGGGCTAGCTCACCCTCCGCTTTCCGTGCGAGGCAATGAGCGGGAACGGCGGCTTCCGACCCCCGCCCCCACCGGATCCTAGGCTATATCGCCAGCCAAATCCACCTCCACATCCACACCCGTATCCTCCACGCGAGAATGCCGCATACTACCCTCCACCAGGCAGCTCAGCGCCCCCATACTACCACCCTCCCCCACCATCGATGCCGTCTGGGCCACCGCCTGCGCTGCCACCAGGGAGTTACCATCACCCTCCACCACCGGCACATCACCCCTACCCGCCTCCCGGATGGCCACCACAGCACTCTGGTGGGTACTCAGGCTTCGTCCCGCCACCACCACCGTCCGTACCAGCAGCGGTACCTCCTCCCCAGCCACCCTACTCGCAGATGCCTCCGCAGGTGCCTCCGCAGGTGCCTCCGCAGGTGCCTCCACAGGTGCCTCCACAGGTGCCTCCACAGGTGCCTCCACAGGTGCCTCCACAGGTGCCTCCACAGTTCCCTCCGCAGATGCCGTATGCGGCAACAGGATCTGCGCTGATTCACAACTCACCAACTCAGCCCACTGCACCAGTTCCCCCGGAGAACCCCTCAGCTACAGTAGGAAGCAAAGCGGAAGAAAAAGAACCCTCAAGGAGAGACACAGCGTCTCATCCACTCTTCGCGAAACTCCCACCGCCCAAGACGGGTACGGACTCGAGTCAATCGCAGACGGAGGAAAGTGATGCAAACAGGAAAGCTGGCTTCATTTCAGGAGTAAAACGGTCTGCAGAATCTGCTGACGCGCCCTCCTCTAAGGGTATGGATGTCACCAAGCGTCTGCAGCTTGAGCAGCTTCACACCGTCCGGAACGAAGACGAGATTGACCTTGACGCCGCGCTGGATGAACCCTCCAAGGAAGAGGGCTCAGCGGAGTCCACATCAACAGACTCGAAACAGGGAGAGGCTGGCGGAGAGGGCAATACTAAGGCTCACTCTCAACAGCCAGCACTTACCAGTGTATCAATGAAGTTCGCCTTTGAGGAAGCCCAAGAAAAGGTAGAAGAGGCCCGATCTGAAGAGCCTGCAGCAGCATCTTGCACCACAGATACCACCTCGCTAGACATTACACAGGCACTGTCCTTCGATAAGATCGATCGCCAGACATGTACACATTACGTGTCGGTTCCTTTGGTAGACCCCGCGCACTGGCGAATTCTGAAGCAGAAGCGGAAGGAAATATTGGAATCTTCAGACACCAGCGACCGCGAGAAAGCCTTGTGGAAAACCTGTTGTCGTTCGAGTGCTGTTACCACATCGTTCCAACTGCTGCCAGACAGCAGTGAGGCAGGAAAAATAGCAGAGGGTGAAACCGCAATTCCAGAAGCATATCTCTCACTAGCCGAAACGAAAGCCGTTCTGGGTGGAGCAGCCCTGCCCAGGCCCCTCCCGCACAAACAACGAGCTGCACTCAACTGGCAGGCGGCTGTTACACCTATTACCATGACCAAGGAATTGAAATATCCCAGAACTCCGGCGAAGACGTACCCTTTCGAACTGGACGAGTTTCAAAAGCGTGCCATCGCATGCATCGAACGTGGCGACAATGTGCTTGTCGCGGCGCATACCTCGGCCGGTAAGACGGTCGTAGCTGAGTATGCTATAGCCCGAGGCTTGCGTGCGAAATCTCGTGTTGTCTATACCTCTCCTATTAAGGCACTTTCCAATCAAAAGTTCCGGGAACTGAAGGCAGAATTCGACGATGTTGGTCTGATGACAGGTGATGTGAATCTAAACCCTGAGGCTTCAGTTCTGGTCATGACGACTGAGATTTTGCGAAACATGATGGTCCGAGGCGGTGAAATGATCTCGGAAATTGCTACGGTTGTCTTCGACGAAGTTCACTACCTGCGAGACCGTGAACGTGGTGTGGTGTGGGAAGAAACTATTATCCTTCTCCCTCCCTCGATTCAGCTTGTCTTCTTGTCCGCAACTATTCCGAATGCGTTCGAGTTCGCCGATTGGGCAACCCACATTAAGCTAATTCCTTGTCATGTCGTCTCTACGACATTTCGGCCGACGCCACTCGTTCACTTCGTTTACCCAGATGGCGCAAAAGAAATGTTCTTGGTTGTCGATCAGAAGGGTCAGTTCTTGGAAGATAACTTTGCTCGGGCACTCGCAAGCATTCAAGGCTCTGGATCCAACTCCAACCGTGGCAAGGTGAGTCAGAAATCAGATCCGCGTCGCACGGCAGGGAATGTCAAGCGAATGGTCTTGCTCGCAAAGGAGCATGACTGGTTGCCCTTAATTGTCTTTTCATTCAACCGCCGCGAATGTGAAGGTCTTGCATACGGTTGCATGAAGGCGGATTTTAACACGGAAGAAGAGAAGGAGGCGATTAACCTTATCTTTGAGAATGCTATTGCTGCTCTCAACGAGGAAGATCGCACTATGCTTCAGATCCGTGCATTATTACCTTTGCTTCTTCGTGGAATTGGCTTCCATCACTCAGGACTGATTCCGATTATGAAGGAACTTGTGGAGTTGCTCTTCCAAGAAGGACTGGTAAAGGTACTGTTTGCCACTGAGACTTTCGCTATGGGCGTGAACATGCCCGCACGCACTGTCATGTTTGCAACCCTGCGAAAATGGGATGGTCGCGGTAACCGTTTTGTGAACTCCAGTGAGTTCATCCAAATGGCCGGACGTGCCGGTCGACGAAATAAGGATGCCTTGGGCTTGTGCATTCTTGTTGTGGACGGAGAAATGAAGGCTGAAGAGTGTAAGACGATCATTCAGGGTGAGGCGGAGCCACTTGACTCGAAGTTCCGTCTAAGTTACAATATGATTCTTAATTTACTGCTCGGCACAAGTGCCCTGACCACCGACACCCTCGTTCAACAGTCCCTAGCAAACTTCCAATATTCGCTTGCTCGAAGACGAAAGTCCAAATTCGATAGGTCTCCTGCGGCGGCAGACAGTGCTGATGACGATAGTGATAGCGACTTTGGAGATCCTGTCGATGGGGAGTCTGATGAAGACCAATCACATATTGTTTCGAATCTATTGATGAAATGGGCTGAGCAGGAAACTCACGCCCAATCTCCACGCCAAGGCGACGGCGCAGATGACGACAATATTGATATGTTGATGTCTGTCGTAGCAAGTCAGATCCAGAAGGCACAAGAAAGTGCACGGGCAATCACTAAGGCAATTACTAAGGGTACGCCACAAGTCAGTCGATCGCTCACTGAGGGTCAGCAGTTCCAGCGCCAAGTGCTCAAACAGCTCACCCTCTTAGCCTCGTCAGCATGTGAGATAGCACAGGACTTAAAAGAGGCAGCCTACACTCCTCTGCGATTACTCCCGTTCCTACAACCAGGTAGAGTGGTCTATGTGAGAACTAACGCAGATGCGAAATTTCACACTACGCTGACTTCAGCCATTACTCAAGCCTCGAGGTTGGGAGATCGCGAAGATGCAGCTCCTGGCTCGAAACGCGTCGTCAGAGCTGCGACTGAAGAAGCCGAGCAACTCGCGGGAAGAGACTTTGGATGGTGTGTCGTGCTAGGCCTCAAGCGAAAGTATGCCAATGATACATTCTATGTCGACGTCCTTGTCCCCATCTCGGGCATTCACCATGCTACGGGTGTTCCCATTGTTGCTCCTTTACCAATCGAGCCTCCGTGGCTTGATCCTGAGGCCCTCGCGAAGTACAAACTTGCCCAGCTTGACCAACCCACGACAGTACGTGAGTTTTGGGCCAAGACGCACTCCAAGTTCACGCTACCGACGCGGTTCGCTATAGCGTCTATCCAGCTCAACATGATTCACGCCCTCTCCGCCATACGTGTTGTCCTACCTCGCGAAGTGGTGAAGGCAGAAGAGCAGGCCGCTGTTTTCGAATCCCTTGTAGCGGCACATCGAGACTACATGCAGATGCAAGCAGCTCCCACCAGTGACGGTCACGAAATCGTAGAGTCTGGCCTACCATTGCTAGGTATTTTTGAGGACTTGGGTCTTGAGCTCACGCCTTCGCGGCTCATCCTGCTGTCTCGCCTCCAATCGCTGTGTGAACGCATTCGTGGTCTCCCTCTTAGTCAACTGTTCCGGCAAAGTCCAGCAGCAGGACCGGGAGATTTGACTCGTACCGTGGCTCGCATGCTTGTCGAGCATGCATGCCTCGAGGCGCTTGCAAGAAGAGAAAAGAGGCTGCAAGCACTCACTCAAGCCGCCGGTTCAGCAACGTTCGGCGTTGCGGTCGCGGCACAGGACGTCGCCCAAACTCAGCAAACTTTCACTGGAACTGGGGCTGAAGGTGGCATGGCTTCATCCGTGAATGGAGTACTCAGCGCTGCAATTTCGGCGCAAACCGTGGCCCAAGCACAGCGATCGGCTTCAGCGATGGCAACCAACGCAGCGCTCGCAGCTTCGGCAACCGGGCGCCAGTCAGATTCTATGCTCGATGTTTTCCGCGAAGAGATTCGTGCACGACTGCGTGTCCTCAAGCGACTAGGCCACATCAGCGCCGACGGCATGGTCCTGCAAAAGGGTCGCTTTGCGGCGGAAGTTGAGGGCGTTGATGAGCTGGTGCTCACTGAGCTCGTATTCGATGGTGTATTTATTAAGTATACGCCAGCCCAAGTTGCTGCCCTGCTAACGTGTATGTTCTCGTTTGAGAAATCATCCGCTGATAAACAAGTCTTGCCTCCAGCACTCGCGGCTCCCTTCCGAGCCCTCAAGTTAGTCGTAGACAATGTTGCCAAGGTCAGCAACGCATGCGGACAACTTGTGTCTCTCGAGGCATACGCTGCTTCGTTTAAGTATAGTCTCATGGAAGTCACACATCGTTGGTGTGAGGGTGCAACCTTTGAGTCTGCCTGTGAGGTGTCAGATATCTTCCCTGGTAGTGTGATCCGAATCTTTAGAAGGCTAGCTGAGCTGTTGATCCAGCTTGAGGCCGCATCCAAGGCCATCGGCAATGCGGAGCTGGAGAAGCTGTTCCAGGAGGCCCGAAAGGCCTTACAGAGAGGTCTTCCATTTGCTGACTCCCTCTACACTGCCTAACCCATGCAATAAAGACCAATCGATCGTTATCTACTCGTTACACCAAACCTTGTCTTCTCCCAATCACGGCCTCGTTCGTGGGGCTTTACCTTGCCTGAGCTGTTAATTGACGATATGTTTATTCACATTGATTAGTTGGTATGACTTTGTTTCCGATCTACTCATTCATCCATTCATTCGCCCGACTTGTCGTCTCCTGACTCGACCTTAACGAGCTTGGAATCTCCTGACTCGGCCGAACTGTTATCCAGTCCTCGCTTGACACCGAGTAACTTTGCCGCATCTTCGCTCTCGCCTTCCTCTTTCTTCACCTGTGACCGACTGTCTGCCATGGCATCGCTGCTGCCTGTGCTGGCTGACTTGTTTTCCTCCTCCTTTGTTTGCTTCGGTCGTGGAACGTATGTTCCTTCGAACTTTGCAATGATGTCAGACTTTTTCTTGGCGAACGTGACCTCGATGGGCTTGCCAAAGAACATCTTCCCGTTCATCTCGGCTACGGCTTGTACCGCGCCCGCTGGCTCGTCATACACAATCCAGGCTTGGCCACGGATCTTCTTCGTGCGTGGGCAGTGCACCTCGATCACATTTCCAAATGTCGAGAAAGTCAGGTAGAGCGCCCGGCGCAGCGGATCTTGCTTCACCTTTTCGCTTATATTCCGTACATACACCGTCTGATTAGACGTCGGCTGACTTGACATCTCTCCAACCGGCCGTATCCGTACCTAAGGACTCCTGCCACGCTCAGGACCCCTAGAGTGACAAGTTTTGGGGGCGTTTTTCGGGATGAGGAGAAGTGAGATCAAGCATGAGACATCAGAATCTAGCGCTTAGGAGCGGTATCTGTGGAATTATTAGGGAAATAATTGCGTCACACATCACAGATTCCGGTTTCCGCCACGCTATGATTTGTGGAAATTGAACACAAACCTCCCTCCGCGGGTGGATAAGATCAAATCTCTGGCTCAGGTTGTGCTGCCGACTTGATGGCATGGCACGTGTTGGAACGGTATATACTACACTAATTACTGTGAAATATGTGGCTGCAGTGTGTGTTCTATTCACAAAGTGCTAATAGTACATAGGAACTTTATTTAGATGAAAGATAGGTCGAAAGAACAACGCAGAGCGACTGCACCAGCTGGTCAAGCACAGCCTGGTGGTTGGCTTCTGTCGCAGGCAATTGCTCAACACTCAAGTAGACGGGAGGGAGCGACGGAGAACGCGCCGAAAGTACTTTGTCCAAAACTTCTGCGTAAACACTGTGCGGAAAGTCCGTCTCTCCGCCGTCACACGAGATTGATTTCAAACCTGGCTGGGAAATATGGATGTGAGACAGTTTGTCCCCGGCCAAATGCAGTATCCTCAGTGCATCTTCGCCAATGAATTGCGCCATCTCGTTGCCCGATTTCTCAGCAATAATCCCGCGCTCGAGAAGACTCAGATAATGACAGCCCGTATCAAAGTGAACCGTAATAGCTGGGTGGTCAATCGTCTGAACGAGTCTGCAAACCGCATCGTAATCAGTCAGAATATCAGCACCATACTGCTTAGGATTAGCTTCGATGCCCACCCTCAGACCACGACGCTCCGCCTCAATGCCTAGCCTACGGAAGAAGTCAGCCAAATACTGCTCGGCAAGCTCTTGAGGATATCCTCGCGTGCTACGCTGTTTAGGACACCCGAAGACTAAAACAGGAGTATGTTGATTATCTGTGAGAGTGTCGTAGTTACGGCGAGCGGCCCACGCTATATCACGAACATATGGCATAACTCGATATGTAATGTGGTCAAAGATCTCTTGTGGCCCATACCTCAACCCATCGATCGTTGGAGCGGATTCAGATTTGCCAGTGGCAGCAAAGAGAGCCAACGGGACGCGAAATAGCAAGGACTGCGCCGAACAAACCCGAGCCTCTGCTCCTAGTGCGGACCTTAACGTTTGGCCGACGTTCTCTATCATGTGGACGATTGGCTTAAGCTTACCTTTGCGTTCATCCCAGCATCCGCATTCATGCCAAAACGTGACCCATTCAGATTCGTTGGACGACTGTCCCTTTGTTTCTGAGGATTGTTTCAGTTCAGGCATACTATGGGGATTTACGACGGCAGTTGTAGCACGCATTACACTTCGAAAGACGTCATGAAGTCTCGTCGGCACGAGCTCAAGTGCGAAATTGAGCGAGCTCGACTCGCGCCCAAGCCTCTCCAGAACTTGGGATTTGATATACTCAAGCGTCTGTTCTAATTGGGAAATTGAAACCGGTGGCTCCAGTGCCAGCATGGAGAACCCCAGCATAGGCATAGGGCTTTCCCGGACGAGCGCATCTTGTGCCTTTATAATAAAATCACGCAGGGCATCAAAGACTTTTTTCGCTGAATGTACGTACGATCGAGTCTCGCACGTTGACTCATCCCTTGAGTAGATCGGATAGCGGGTCGTAGAGGCGTAGCGAGCTGGAGTCGGACTCGTTGTACCGAGTTCCATCAGTTTTTCTGCGATGCTTGGACTAACAGCCCTGACGAGTGACATTGGCTCGGGTTCATGAGGAGCTTGAGAAGTGATGGGACGAATCCACTCGACGACTTGTGGGAGCGGCTCTGTGAACAGATTCCAGATCCGGGGCAGGGTAGCCGCTATAACAGACTCTTGCTCCTGAAGCAGGAGTTCTGGATACTTCTGCAGAAACTCGGTTATGTCTCGCCACAGCCACCTCAAATCGTAGAACTGGAACTGGGCATTTAACACAACCCATGAGCCAATGTTACCGTTGATAAGGTCGTAGATAATATTCTTCTTGAGGTATGGTCCAAACACTCCGGGAAGACGCACAATCAGGTGTCTCTCAGGAAACGTCTCCCGCACGAACTGCTCTAGTTCATACCTGTGCCGTCCATATGGTTCAGTGGTCACTTGTTCTGGTGAGCTGAGGTCGTCTTCGTTAAGGCCAGCCCCCACCTGCGCATAAACATCAATTGTAGAGATCAAGATGAACAACCGTCTCACATTCATACGCTGCACATGCGTCTTCAGCTTCTCAATCGAAGCTCGGTCCTGATCCGGGAACTTGTTTGCCAGGTACTTTGTGCCCGGAGCACCGCAGCACACCACAACATCGTAGGTCTGGCCTTCAATCGTATGAATATTCCGTGATGAGTAGAAGTGCTGGAAACTGTGCTGCTGCACGAGGTTACGTCCCACAAAGCCCGTGTGGCCGATGATCGCGGTATGTGCGAGCCTCAGCTCCTCCAGGATGGATGGTGTCCTCTGCAAGCAGCATGTCTCGTCTTCTAAGTTCGGTGAGCTCGAATCCGGCCTATCCTTGGTGTTAGCCCGCTCCATCGCTCGCTCGCTCACTCAGACTTCGCGACTAGAACTGCCTCAGGTTTGCTTCTGAAGGAAGGGTGTTCTCTAGGCACGATACGTGGGTACTCAGGTGTAGTGACCGCCGAATTACAGACTCTCTCCGGCTGGTAACCCTTGTTGTCAGCTTTGCTTGTGCATCCACCGTGCCTGTGACGTGTACCGGGCAAAGAAGTGTTGTGTGCAACACGACTGAGGCTCTCTGCCCAACTCGCAACATTTTGCCGCCTTCGCACCATACTGCGAAAACTCGCTCTCCAGAGAGAATGGCTACAATTACTGTACCAACGTGTTTGGCACGGCTCCCGCAGTGTGGCTCACACAGATCGCACTCGTAACCACTTCTGTGTCTCGTCTAGTCCTGAACCTTGGAACTGCGCGGCCCAAGACTCGCGCAAGTGGCCTGAAACAGTTCCAGAAGTTCTATTCTCTCCTTTCGACTACTCTTGGCCGCGACTGAGTATACCCGTCGCGGGCCGCAGGGGATCGAGGGTGAGCACTGAGCACCCACTTAGATGCTATCGATTGATACCTTTGTGATCTGCACCCGCTACGCCCCGAAGGTCCACCCACCCCATGTCCTCGGATGCGACCTGCACGCTCGGGACTCCCTTGAGTCCCTCGAGCAATGAGGATGACCGACCGCTTGTATCGCTAGAGTCGAATTCCTCATTATCTCCTAGCGCTATGATGAAAAATTCGGGTGAGGCAACCGCAGAATGCGATCTTGTGCCGTCCTCGGCTCCTTCGCCATTAGAACCTTCGACACCCTCAAACTCAAGTCATGTCGTTGCGAGCCTGGCTGCTTCGCCTACCGCAAGAGCGTCATCATGCTCTCATCTTTCGGCGTTGCTCAAGAAGAACTTTATCCTCAAGCGCCGCAAGTGGCTCAGTACACTGGTTGAGCTCGTGCTTCCATCGATGGTGATGCTTCTCCTCGTCTGGCTTCACAGCAACCGAGAGTTCAGAAATGAACCGGCGTCGACTCATGATGATATCATTGCGCCAAACCCTTATTATTCAGCAGTCTCACACCTCCGGAACTTCGTTTACCGGCGCCGACGCAGGCTTGCTATCGTGCCTGGAAGTACCACGGCGGATCTGAGAGACTACATTATTGACCAGCTCGATCTTCGAACGTCCGACATCATTACGTTTGAAACGGAAGATGACATGGAGGCGTATATTCGCAACCCGGAGTACACACGATCGCTGCCTCCCATCTACGCTGCAGCCATTTTTGACCGATTTGAGCCGCCCAAAGTGTCGTACAAGCTTCGATTCAACCATACCTCGGATCTCCCAAGCACAAGCGGTGACCCCATCGACCGAACCAAGAAGGGCCTTGGAACTGCTGGCGAAAATTATTACTACTCAGGCTTCCTAGGCTTGCAAGCGATTATTGATACCTATATTCTCAGTGAAGAGACAGGAATCTTCCCTGTTGCAGGCATCAACACGTTCCAAGCTTTCTGGCAAAACAAGTTCCAGGTGGCAGCCTCCCCCTTCCCGACTCAAGCATTCAGCGAAGACAATTTCTCCGACATGCTTGGTGACTTTACGGGCCTGTTCATTATCTTGGTCTTCATCTGGCCAGCGACGAGAATTGTCTCCGGGATTGTTGAAGAAAAGGAACTCCGAATTCGCGAGGGCATGAAAATGATGGGCCTGCAGCATTGGACACTGATAGCTTCGTGGGGTATTACGCACTTCGTTATGTTTTCAGGCGTCATCATCACGATGCTATTGATCACAAAAGACGATGTTTACAACTTTTCGGACAAGACGTTTCTGTTCGTTTTATTTCTCACATTCTGCGGCGCGTTGTTCGCCCTCTGTTATCTCATTTCGACATTCTTTGATCGCTCACGACCCGCTATCACGTTCACCACTCTCTTTATTCTCATTATGTATTTCCTCTCGCTCCTGGTCTCAGGGCCTACTGTCGCAAACTCAAAGAAAGTCCTGAGCTGCCTCTCACCTGTTGTATGCTTGGGTCTAGCAGCCGCTAGCGTCACAGCCCGTGAGTCGCTAGGCCTTGGAGTCGGTTGGAATAATATGTCTTTGCAGCGCGATAACTTCGCACCCTCCGACGCGCTCATGATGTTTATTTTCGATACCGTGATACTCATGTTGTTGGCCCTTTACTGCGAGCACGTCATTCCATCTGCCTATGGTAAGAAAGAACCCTGGTACTTCCTCTGCACTCCTAAATGGTGGTCAGGATGTTCCTTCTGCAAATTTGGCAGAGCAGACTCCAGACGTTCGTATGAGGACACCGATGGTACATTTGTAAGCACTGACGTATGCCCGTTTGTGGAGGAAGCTCACAGTGGGCACAAGACAATCGTGAGGATTCGTGGACTCCGAAAAGAGTTCCCTGCCACGGCAGGAGCCGATTTAGACGATCCAGGTGTTGAAAATACGGATGAGAAATCGCGAAGCACTGCACCGCCTGAACGAGGTTGCTGCCGAGATCTGGATTCGATGTTCGGCCCCAAATTCGTAGCTGTGCGCTCTCTGACACTGGATATGTACGAGGGAGAAATTTTCACCCTTCTTGGACATAACGGTGCAGGAAAGACAACTACTATCAACATGTTGACAGGACTTTTCAACCCTACGAGCGGCTTCGCCGAGATCATGGGTCATGATATTAGCCAATCGGATGCTATGCAACGCGTCAGGAGCTTTATGGGCGTCTGCCCTCAACACGACATTCTCTATCCAGACCTCACTGTACGCGAACACCTCTCTATGTACGCGGCATTCAAAGGCGTCCCCGCTGGCCCTGAACGTGATCGAGCAGTGGAAGAAATGATCGACCGTGTAGGGCTTGGCTTGAATGGAGACGATAAGGCGAATGCCCTAGCTGGCACCCTTTCCGGCGGTCAGCGCAGAAAGCTCAGCGTGGGCATTGCTCTAATTGGTGGATCTAAGGTTGTGTTTTTGGATGAGCCATCAAGTGGCATGGATGTAAGTTCGCAGCGTGCGATCTGGGATATGTTGCTACAGGAGAAGAAGGGACGCGTCATCGTACTGACCACCCACTCGATGGAGGAGGCTGAGATCGGTGATCGCATTGCGATCATGTCTCATGGATCGTTGCGGTGCAATGGATCCTCCCATTACCTCAAGACAGCCTATGGTGTTGGATATACGTTAACGTTCTCACTTGCCGCTGAAACGACCAAGAATAACTCTACCGTGACTACGACAGCAACGGCTGATCCCACCAATTCACTCCTCGCGCACAAAGCTAAGGTCCAATCCGTTGTTGATTTCGTAAAGGAGCGCGCACCCGCTGCGATGTTGTTAAGCAGCGCGGGAAGAGAAGTAAGTTTCAAGTATCCATTTAGTGAGTCTGCAATGTTGCCCGGGTTGTTTGATGCTCTCGATGCATCGCAAGAACGGCTCGGAATCGACACCTACGGTGTCTCTATCACAACATTGACTGAAGTTTTTCTCAAGGTCGCGGATGAGCCCGTCCCCAAAGAATCATCGATCACTCCGCAACTTGTATGTTTCGCAACGGGTCGACCCGCCACAACTCCTAATCTACCAGCAGCTCAACCACTGAACGTAGACACTGCGGTTGACTCAGCCATATCTGCCTCAACGCCCACAAGTGTCAAAGTTGTAACTGCCCCTATCCCAGTACCACCCGCTGGTGAGGGTGTGAAGGACACTAAGACTTTTGAGGAAACGAAGCTCACGCAGGAAAATACGCTAGACGAGCATCTGGAACCCAATGCACTCGAAGAATCGTATGCGATTTTGGCTGCCTCTCGAGGTACTCAGCGATGTGTCTGCCTCCGACAAACGTGGGCGCTCTATGTGAAACGCTTCCATAACGCAAAACGTGATAAGCGTGGCTTTATTTGGCAAGTCATTATCCCTGCATTGGCTGTCTATGCCGCCTTATTCTTCATCAAAGAATCGGCTCTGAAACCTGGACCAGTTCGCCACCTAGGTGCTAGTCTCTACGAAGGTACCGAGATGCCTTATTCGAACTGGAGTCTAACGCCTGGCCTACCAGATCTATTCAATCAATACCTAACGCCCGAGAAGGGTGGTGCGTTCTTTGGCCTGACACCAAAGTTCGTTGATCCTGGAGCGAACCCGCTTGACTTTAGCAAGGAACTCCTTCGAACTCGTCTAGAAAATCCAATCCGTATTATCTCAATCAACCCCATTTCTGGCTCAAATTTGCCTCTAGCAGGTCTGCCAACTCCTGGAAGTAATACGTACCCCGAGCTAGCATGGCGCGTGTATCTCAATGCTTCTGCTCCAGACGCGACTCCAGTCTGCATGAACATGCTCATGAATCTATACTATCGCGCGTACACGGGCTGGACAGGAAGTGAGAGCACGATGCCGGAGATTAACGCCAGTACACAGCCACTGCCCTTAACTGCAGATGAAGCTGCCTTCGTCACCGCACTGATTGCAATTGCAATCGTCCTCGGCTTAAGTTTCCTGCCGGGAACCTTTGCAAGCTTTATTGTTCGCGAGCGCGAGGAGAAGTTCAAGCATCTGCAGATCATTTGCGGTGTCTCCCCTGCTGCCTATTGGATTTCTGCCTTCTTATGGGACTTCACTGTGTATTTGGTTCCATTTGCCATATGCATCTCTGGCCTTGCGGCGTTTAACCTGTCAGATCTAGTGGGAGACGCGATTGACGCTACATGCTATTGCTTCATTTTATTTGGAATCGCGATTATTCCATTCTCCTACTTTTTGTCATTTTTCTTCAAATCTCACTCCAACGCGCAGATGTTTATTCTCATTTTCTGTGTCATTGCCGGTATTCCCCTCTTTTCGGTTAGTGTGATCATGAGTATGATCGCAAAAACTGAGGACCTGAACTCGAAGTTGAAATTCTTATATCGACTCCTTCCGCCGTTTGCTATGAGCGACGCCTTGGGCCGACTCAGCATGCGTAACACAGTACTAAACGATCGTCGACTTGATAAGTTCGATTGGAGCGTTACACTGTGGAACTATATCTTCCTTGGTGCTGACTTTATTGTATATACCTTGCTTGTTCTCCTCCTGGAACACATGTCTTCATCCACAGCTTGCTTATGCTGTGCTCGTCGCTATTCGCGATTGGCGTACGGAGAGGGTGATGACGAAAAGCTTTCGGAACAGGTCTTGCTTGCTGCTAAATCTCAAGCCTCCAACAGTCTGAGCATCAACGCAGACGATGGGAAGTCATTTGTGGCATCTAGCAGCAGTTTGTCCCAATTTTCATATGAGGATGATGACGTTGCCGCAGAACGTCAGCGTATCGAGGGTCTATTCAGAACTTTGGAAAGGCAAGCACCAGGAACATTGGCTCGACTCAAGGTCGATCAACCGGGCGAGCTCGCCCACGTGGTGGTTGCGCCGTTGGAAGCTGGCGAATCGGCAAAGGAGTCCTCTTACACTCCAGCTGATGCCAGCAGCTTACTCCAACAACTGCAGTCGGAGGACTTGCCCGGAGATCCAAAGACAAAGGATGCTTTGATTCGAGCCTTTGAAGCCGGAATCGTCGTCCGAGGCTTGCGCAAGGTGTACGAGTCACGAAACAAGAAAGGAGCCCATACTGCTGTCAAGCGCTTATACTTTGCTGTTGCGTTAGGCGAATGTTTTGGGTTCCTGGGTGCGAACGGAGCTGGTAAGTCAACCACCATGAAAATCCTCACTGGTGACCTCTTCCCGACCGAGGGTACCGCAACTCTAGGCTCTATGGATATCATCGAGCATCCATACGAAGTCCGCTCACTCATCGGCTACTGCCCACAATTTGATGCTCTTCTCGAAAACCTCACTGCGCGTGAACATCTCACCCTCTTTGCACGAATCAAGGGCGTCCCTGAAAAGATGATGAGCAAATTCATCGATGGTCTGCTCAAGCAACTCACTCTAGAGGAGTATGCCGATCGACCTGCAGGAACGTACTCTGGAGGCAATAAGCGCAAGCTATGTGTTGGCCTCGCACTGGTGGGCAACCCTCCCGTCGTATTCCTTGATGAACCTTCGACTGGTGTCGACCCTCAAGCTCGACGATTCTTGTGGAAACTCATTTCATCAACAATGAGTCATCGCGCGGTGGTTCTTACGACACACTCGATGGAAGAGGCAGAAGCTCTCTCAACTCGTATCGGTGTCATGGTCAATGGCCGGCTCAGATGTCTCGGCACCCCTCATCACCTCAAACAAAAGTACGGCAGGGGCTATCAGGTGTACATCAAGGTAACACCAGGTGCATCCGAGTATGTTCATGCCTTCCTTCATCGTACCTTTGGTCCTAATAACTACAGGATTCTGGAGGAGCATGGGCAAAATCTTCGCGTGCGAGTTGTACGCCAGGGACCCTTTAGCAATATTGCAGGCGTTTTCCGCGTGTTGGAGCAAGAGAAACAAACCTCCACAATTCCAGCTACCCAAGAGCCTACAATCCTTGCATACTCTGTTTCTGAAACGGACCTTGAACAGCTGTTTGTGCAATTCGTTCGTGAAGGAGAAGAGGAACTAAGGATTATTGAGGCCGCGGAAGCCGCCAATTCTACTTAGTTCTCGCTCAGTAGCTTGTTACCCCTTACAGAACTTTATCGAGTCTACTTACTCTTACTGTATCCTCTGATTCCATAGTACCAACTCATGTCACTTTCCTGTTTACAGTAGCGGGACACCCTACACACCCGCTGAGTTTGTAAGTATGTTTGTTTGCTTGTTTGTTTGTTGGTCACTCAATGCGCTCCTATAGTCCGCCATGTAATTGCTACAGTTCATGTGCTCCTATTTGTTTCTTCATCATGTTATTGCATTTCAAGCTCCATGTTGCCGAGCAACTCCCCCCGATACATCTTCAAATACAAATGCTCTCTTTCAAGATGTCTCGAGCAGTGGAAACCCAGCCACCGCGTAGTGGCTTGTAAGCACTACAAAACCAGACTTGTTCGCTCGACACATCCTGAGTTTGCACGCAATTAATGGTACAATTGTTTATGGGACCTTTCATGGTATCTAAATACTGAGGTTCATATGCTTGCTGAGAGCTTGGTGGGATCCTACAGAAATATTCGTAACGAAGCATTTGACGGTGGCTTGAGGTTACAGAGAAAGCCAGTCTAGGAACAGACCAGAAATGGGAGGTACAGTACAAGATGATAAAATTCAATTGGATGTCATAGGTACACAAACGGAGCCGCGGTGCAAACTGTGGGCTAGGATATCAGGTACTTGTAACATAATTTTCTTTGGAGCTGTAGATCAAACACTGCAGAGTGAGCTCTTGGGACATGAGAAGGACAATCGGTTTGACCGTTCTAAGCTTGGTGGTAAAAGCATAGGGAATCTCAGCTGATGTGGAGAAGAGCTGACTGCAGGAGGGTGAAATGCAACGGGTCAGTCAACCATATCATTAGGGATCGTGAAAACAATGGAAGATGGGATGAGTGGTAAGATATAGCAGGCTTGGTCATTCGAGACGAATTGCAAAATATGCTCATTCCAAATCATAGGGTAGGGGGTATAGCGACGTATGACTGAGAATGACTCATATTGATGATACATAGCACGGCTTAAATAGCCAAGGGTGAAGTGCAGGTCGAGTGCTTCAGTAGACACAGAATGTAAGCGCATGGGCAAGCATGTTCGTACGTAGATAATTGTCTTGCAATGACTTCGGCCACACCGAAGGCATCGAACGACAACTGTGTGGTATAAGGTGGGGTGAGCATGGACCGGAGTTAGAAATATACGACATGAGGAAATAAGTGAGATTAAAGTGCACAGAGCCGAAAAGTAGATTGAAGACAATATGCGGAGGGGTAAACTGTAGGAACCTAGAATTAGGTGCCCCCTAACTCAGTGAATTACACTGAATGAGAGGATTAGTCACGTTTAAAATGATTCTCGGCAATAAATTTCTGCACCGAGGGTACACTCTTGGCAACATCAGGAGGAAGAACAAACATCATCGCGCGAGTGTTACGCGCTGAAGTGTTCAAGGCTCGAGTCATGGGGTGGAAGATGAACAGATAAACAAATGCTATAGAAATGCAGTACGCAACCGTTAGGCCGATCCGCGTGGCGTTAAAATCGAACATCTTGGTTTTCGCATCGTGTACATACCACGCTGCGCTATACTCCAAGGCGTAGACAAGGAAGTCATTATAAAGTTGGTGCACAACTTGGAAGCGTGATGCGGCCTCAGCGACACTGACGGGGTCGTTTGAGTGGGGATTAGAAACACTTGGGGCAGTTGTTGGGTTTCGAATTAGGCGACCAAAGATACCAAAACGTTGTGGATCAAACAAGAACGCGGCGTAGTCTTGGAACAGAATCAATGCCCCGTGTAACCCGTGAGTGAGCAATCCACTGCTGAAGTTATCACAGTTGACTGAATATGTGGCTGGGAGTTGTTGATAGACAGATAGAGAATTGCCTATCGCGTCAGCCTGGAGCTCACAAGCAGTACCATAATAGATCTTTGAATTGTGTGTACTCACAGCAGCCTTAACACCGAGACCGGCATCACCGAAAATCACTGCGTGGTGTAAACGCTCAGCCAAGGCAAGTTGCTCCGTACCGTAGTCGTACAAGTCACCGATTGCTCGGACTCCAGTATTGGGTTCAGCAGCATCAGTATCTGTAGAGTGGAAGAAGGCGTATTCTCGCGCAGCAGTATAGGCTCGAGAATATGCTGCTGCGCGGCGATACGCATAGATTGCAGACTTCATTAAATCTTGAGTCTCGGTGAGGATGACAGATGTAACTACAATCAAGGAAGTAAAGTATGCGGCAGCGACAGCGGCAAACAGCAGATACTTGAACGAGAAAATTCGCAGGGCTCTTTTTGCCATTGCAGCACCAAGTGCGAGTGCTTCGTTGTTCGTTGAGGTGCTTCCGGTTGTAATTGCGTCGAGGGGATCTGTGTTTCCACTTGCAGCAAGCTGGTCTCCACCCACATAATGTTTGGGATGTGGAGTGGAACTGGATTCTCCCTCATTCTTCAGCGGAACCATCTCGACCTCACCATCAGTCCTCGGACTCTGAAGATTGAGCTGCTGTACAATAGTTCGCGCATGAGCAGCCTGTTCCTCTAGATCGATTGGTTGCTGCATAAGCGATGAGATATTGGTTTCCGCTCGTTGTCCAGTTTTCTGCTTGGCACCATTGCCATCTTTCTCTGAGACGGTTTGATTCACGAGCTGCTGAGCCAACTTAATAAAGCGAGCATGATCATCATTGAAATCCTGCTTGCCAGGGCGCGTCAAGTCCTCTGTGCCAGATCCCTCATCGCCAGCATCGTCCGCACCATTCTCTTCATTCGAGCCCTCGGCACTTTGACGTGCCTTCACAAAAACCCTATAGACGCGTCTTCGAATGTTACGTCGCATGTGCCTTGGAATATCAAGGAACATGGCAAGTACCTGGGACTTACTCTCTTCGACTCGCAGGATGATTGGATAGATAGCAAAAATCAGAACGAGGACGACTGCAGTAACGACCACACCTGTTATGACTGAGAGAATGATAATCAAATCGCGTGTGGAGGTGCTGGCAACACTAATGCTCAATTCTGCATCCTGAGCGGCAGCCATGGGCAGTGTGATGAGTCCGTTTCGAGTCGCTGCGTAAATAGCGCTGCGAGCTCTCCAGTCCGACCCGGCGAGCACTGGGGTACGAGGCAGCAAAGGTCGGTAAGTGTCGATCGCGAAGTCTGCTGAAGAAAGCAATGCGGTACTTGCACTTTCAGTGAGCTGACCTAGCGCCGCGAGCAAGAGCGTTGCTCCTTGTTTAAGACCAACTTTCTCGATTTCAACAGCGTCTTTCACTGAATAATAATAGTCTAAAACTGGCTTGGTGTAAATGATCTTCTGTTCTTGACTTAAGTGGGTTGCATCTGTAGCACGTACCGGGGATATAACAGGGAGCACGCTCTGGAGACTTTGGGCACGAGAGATAAGCGGTGTAGCCACATCCTCTAGGGATGATGAAGGAGACGTCACGCTGGTCAGAAGGTGTGATGTTTCGGAATTCAGCGTATTCATGAGTCGCACTGTCGATGCGACTTCACTAAAGTAAAACTCGCGCGCAGCTGCTGTCGACGAATAATCAACATGGGTCTCCATGAAGCCCAAGTACCGATCACCGACAAGATGGAACGCCAGTCCAGCAGCGAAGAACAGAACAATAATTCCAAGAAGAAGCTTGGACATTCCCTCGAGACGCTTGCTTGTGTAACGATTCACATTGCTGATGGCCCTGGAAAGCTTTCGGTGAGTCTGAGTGCTGAGGCTGGTCGCCGACGTTGAGGCTGTATCACCTGAGCTGAGGGCATCGAAAGACTTGAGTTGTTGAGCCAAAGTTACGCCCTCGTTTGCCTTTAGCTTTTGCATGCTTGAATCATCACGAAGGCGGCGCGGTCGGCGCTTGCGTCTTGTGGACTTAGTCTCTGTGGTAGCAGAACTCTGAGGGGTCTTGATCGTTGAAGCACGCTGCGATGACGCTGCAAAGTGTTCTGAGGGTAGCCCTTTGAGACGAGAAACACTTCCAGGTCCAGTACTCGTCCGACTCCGTCTCTGGATTTGCGGGGGTGGAAGCTGGATACGATTTGGGTGCGATGTCTCCGGGTCACTGTCGTGGTGTGAATCCTCCTGCTGAGAAGTCGCAGACTGTGCATGCAAATCGAGCATGGATTGACCATTCGTTAACGACACCACTGATTGACCCAAAATGAGGGGAGAGTTCGGCTCCAGTCCAGTAGAATCCCTAGCCAGAATATGGACTGATTTTACTTGGGGGGACAGACTCGTCATCACAGGGCTTGTGGAACTTGGACCTAAACTCGGTGACAATGTGTTGAGACGGGGATTGGATCGTCCAAGTCTGCTCTGTAGCAGGCCTGGTGTCCGGCTCATAAAGTTGCGCTGTCCCTGCAAGCCTGCTGTAGCAGTCACTGGATTGTAAGTGGACGGCCGTCGCTGCTGCGCGCCGAACTCAAATTCGTCACCGAGGTCGGCATCTTCCTCGTTGTCATCCTCTTCATCGGCCGTGTACTCCTCGTAGTCCTCGTCCTCGTCCTCATCCTCGTCGTATTCGGTCTCATCCTCTTGGATGGAGCTATAATCATGAAGGAAGCCGCCATCCAGTTGCGTCGCGGCGACAGGGTGGCCATTTGCATCTGCGTGCTTGCGTCCACGGCGAGTTGATTCTGATCGTCTATGAAATGCGACTCGAATGAAAAGCAATTTCGACGCTCCTACGGGAACCTCAAGTCCATAGATCTGAGCCCGCAGCAAGGCGTTATCAGTGATTCGGCAGACATCTGCATCCAAGCCCACACGAGACTTCATAAGTTCAAAGGCCCGCTCAGCGCGGTCGATATCTGAGTCGCCAAGCATTGGAATAATCTGAGCGAGCTTAATCTCTCGGTGCTGGAGCTGCTTTCGGCTGAGACCCAAAATGCCATACGCGTTCTGGGTACAATACGTAACTGCATTGGTCTCAGCATCCACCATCATAGTGAGCACCGTTTGGTCTTCCTGCTGCGCTTTCTCCTGCCATACACCAATGATTTTCGCGTTCGCCGCGTCAGCCCAGCGCACATAGAGGTAGCCAGGCAGAATGTAGCCTTGCTTATGCAGCGCAAACACAACACGTGTGGTGTTAATAATCCTCCCCGACTTACGCTTCAGGAAGTTCGTTAGATATGTGTCGTGCTCTTCGGCGAAGGGTGATGGGGTGATGATGTTGATATTCTTGCCCAACACCTCACTCGCACTCGAATATCCAAAGGACTTGCGAGCCGAGAGATTCGTTGACTCGATTTCACCCAAGTGTGCACGATCCAGTGTGATCTGGAAAACGCCATTACGATCGTCAAAGATATCCAAGTTGGTTTCGAGAGTCTGGAGGAAATCGCTTTGCAACGAGGCCGACTGTAACGCAGTACTGCGACTTAATTCTACTTCTTTGGCACGCTCATAGAGTTGAATCGCTTTGCCCAAATCACCCAAGATATCGCCTGCGAAGGCACCATAGGCCTCAAGTACTGGGATGGAGTTTGGATTGATGGAGAGCAACTTCTCATAGTGCGCCACAGCTGTCTGCATGGAAATACGAGCGAGGTGACCCTGCTGAGCGAGCACTTCAGCATCAGGCGTGGGACGTAACAGCTGTGACCAGAACTCCAGCAAAGCGCGTGTGGTTTCAAGCACGGTCCGGTCAACGTCCAGTTTGCGTTGCTTGAATTCTAAATAGCTCCTAACTTCGAGGGACTGATTTGTAGCGGTGTCCTGATCCAGTTTCTCTCGTAGCGAGTGAATCGCAAAGAACAAATCGAAGGTCGTGGCACGGTTAAGTGCCGCCTGAAGTTCAGTGTACGCCAACACGCGGTTGTCCATCACATTGGTGTAGAAGATAGCGACATACAGATGCAGGTATGGATCGTTCATGAACCGGGCGATACCGAGTTGGAGGATACGTGCCATCGCCTCTTGCATAGTTTGGAACCGCTGCTGGCGCTCCTCGTTGTCGTCAAGGAAGAAATTCGGTGTAGCATCCACTTCTCGGAATGCCCACTGACGCAAAATGCAACGAGCCTTCAATTCAAACAAGTAGCCTTTGGTAAGCTCCCGAAGGGTGAGTGTGTCAACATACGCAAAACGTGTTCGAATGGCCAAAACCGAGAAGACCAACAAGAGCGGAGTAAGCGTGTAAAATACGAGCGCGGGTCCCTGTTCATAGCTATCAACAGCTGTAACAAGGAGAGCAACGAGCCCCATCATACATTGCATGAGATTGCGATAGAGTACTAAAGCCTGGGTTGATTCTTCGTAGAAAGGCAGATAGGTCAGGTTAAAGTAGGCATTAAGAGCGCCAGAAGCCGCGAGAATTACGGAGAGAGGGTAATGGCCAGTAGTGTTGTGAATGCCTGTAAACAACGCGAGGAGAACAAACTGACAGATGTTATCGAAGGCTATGAATCGACCTGTGCTGGCAGAGAGCTTGTGAACGTGATTTAAGTTCGTCGTGATTCGGTAATCGACGAATATAAAATTCGCAAGAATCGAAATCCATAGTTGAAGTGCAAGCAGAATAACGCATATAAATGCGTAAAGGATGTGAATACTTGACCAGCATGTTACCGTTTCGAAGTATGGATTCGCCATGTTCGATTTGGGCTGATAAGCAAAGCATCCAAAGAGCATCTTGCCCAGAGCCGACACTGTTGGAATGAACAAGACACCAGCATTAAGCTCGAGTAGGTGTCGCACAATAGGTAGGTGCCACCTCCACTTCAGGTACTTTCTTGTGACGATAGCTCCAAGGGTGATTAATGGGATCGAGAATGCGACAATTGCGGCGATCATGAACTCTGAAACTCGGAATGTCGACGCTGATGGGTATTTCGACACTGCTGAGGTGATATTCTCAGCCACATATGTGATGGACGAGTCCCACTTGAAGTCAATCCTTGGGAAGAAGCCGTAGTGGATCCATTGCAGCGTCATAATGATGCCTTGAATGTAGAATAACGCAGTGTTGCCAGGAGCATGCTGAACGACATCGTGCGAGAATTCGATGAGTATTTGGTAGAGATCATTGTAGTACCGCGCTACGACTTGGATAAAGGTCTCGTTATCGCTCTAGATGCGAAGGGGAGTAAGATAGCTTAGGAACGTGAGAAACTCATTCATTCGCTCGTCCGCTAATCAAGGTATCCTCAAGTCAGCGAGCCTTGCGTAGTTCAGGTCGGGTCGAACCGAATGCAGGTAGGACCTAGAACTGGGTGCTATGAGCAGTCCATAGCTCAAAAATAGCAAGCACCAAAGCACAGCGAGTTTCAGCACTCGGTCGGGCCCGTTGAACCACTCGCCAGCCCCAAACCTACGCAATGCAAGTAGACGTACATCGTGAGCAATACTAACATCATTCTTGACCTGTTTGGTCTTGTCTGAATTCAAAAGCTTCTGTTCCTCACCAATAGCTGCCAATTTTGATGCACGGGTACTGCCCAACATGGTAATTCGACCCCGTCACCCTCACGTGACTTGGTGTCGTTGTCAGGTGTTCTGTTTCTCGCAACGTCTCGATGCAGTTCGCGCGATGCGAACAGCGTGGTGTTGGTAACGTCAGTGTCGTACTGGGCACACACACACAATGTGTCTATCCCACAATTACCAACTTAAAATTGGTGTCGCCTAGATCGTGCGCCGGCGCCCCCTCCGTACATCAACGCGACTAGCGGTTGGTTTGAGATTGTCGGATCTGGATGCATGGTGTTTGAAAAGCGTGTGAGTGGAAGTGCAGCGCCAGGATCGCATTGGTTTACACTTGTATGCACTTGACTAGCCTGAAAACTAATTTACATCCCCGAGCACTTACCCACACCCGAGATATACGCACCCAAGTCACCTGAAGAATTGAGCCATCAAACCCTCTCAAGCATGAATCCGGGCCAGGACGGATGCGCAAAACACTCGATCTCCTGTCTGGGCCGGGAGTGATGTCATCCACCCCTCCTGGGAGTAGCGACTGGAAAAAAACTACGCTTGCAGAGTGATATACTCGACAAATTCACACCCTGTGTGGGTTTGCTGGCATAACCAAGGAGTCATATGCATTCTACTTTTCAACGCATCGTCAGAGCCGTGGTACTGCCCCGCATGGCACTACCACGTCCGGCGCTTTTCACACGCAACTCACTAGTTCCGAGAGCAACCCAGCTGACTTGGAATAGTGTGAGTGCTGGCGCAGGCAGTGTAGCATCAGGTCGTCTCTTCAGCACAGGCAGTGGTCCAGCGGGTCAAAGTGGATCGTCTGACCGAGGCTCGTTCAGTTTCGGATCCTTCTTCTCGGCGGTCAAGAAGCACTTCACAAAGACCGATCGATCGAATTCTCAGACCGCACAGGGAACGTCCCACCAGGAGCAGAAGAACGATGAGATGCCTAAGATCGACCGGAGCAAGTTCGAGTCCATCCTGGCGGATGCGAACAAGGGCGATGCCAGCTGCCAGGCCGTTGTGGGCATGTGTTACAAACTCGGATTGTATGTCAAGGTGGACGACACTGAAGGTGCTCGATGGTTCCGCATGGCAGCTGAGCAGAACTTCGCGCCTGCACAGCTCTGGCTGGGTATCTGCTACGCAGAAGGCAGTGGTGTGCCCCAGGACTACAAGGAAGCACTGAAGTGGTACCTCCGTGCTGCGGAGAATGGCGATGCAGACGGAGCCTATAATGCCGGTGTGCTGTACAGTCATGGACGAGGTACGGAGGTAAACCTCGCGGAGGCGATGAAGTACTTCCGCATGGGAGCGGAAGCCAAGCATCCCGAAAGTGCAGTTAACCTTGGCAAGTTGTTTACTTCTGGAACGAGCGCCTGTGAAGTGAATCACGAAGAGGCTCGCAAGTGGTTCAAGCTTGCAGCCGATCAGGACTATGCTCCCGGTCAATGGAACCTCGCGCTAAGTTACTTCGGCGTGGGCGGAGCACCCGTGGATGCAGCCAAAGCCATTGAGTGGCTCACCAAATCCGCTGAGAATGGGTTCCCTCGCGCGCAATTCACGCTGGGAGCAATGTACATGCAGGGTGCCGAAGGCTTGCCTCAGAGCCGTGCCAAGGCGATGGATTACTTCAAGCGTGGTGCAGAATCCGGTGACTTCGACTCACTTGTTAGCTTAGGCGAGTTGTACACTGACGATTTCGTCAAAAGCGATTTGTCGAACATGGACGCCTCGATCGACGCAGTGAAGTACTTGAATCTTGCGAACAAAGTTCGCCCTGGCCAACCACATGTAAATGCATTGCTTGGATTCCACTACAGCAACTCCAAGGACGCCTCAACACGACAGGTCGGCATGAAGATCCTCACAAAGGAATCGCAACACTACCCGTTGGCTGCTGAGTTCTTGAAAATGGTCGAACAGCGGGCAACGAGCCAGTAAAACACACACACCCACACAGCTAAATTAGCACTATCCCGCAATAACTAGCAATACGACCTTGTTCTATTTAGTCGTTCCATACAGTCTACACAATTGTCTACAAGATCTTTAAAGGAGAGGTCACAATACAGGCTGCAGTTGCCATTACTATCACGACTAATGCAGTTCTACTTTATCGTCCCTCCTGTAAAACATTACCAAGGTTCAAAAGAATCGCGTCGCTTTCGCCATCATCGTCATAGACTCCTGTTCGACGCGAGTATGCTAGCATAGCTGGACTATTTTCCACTCCCTCTGAAGTCGATGAGTTTGTCTGTGTTCCGACATACTGAAGCGGTGGCGAAGCCCCGGTTGCGGAACTCAAAGTTGCGGCCGATATAGAAGCAGCCTGTTGGCTTAACTCATCCTGCATAAATGTAGTCATGTCAAATTCCTTTGGGCCAGACGATGTGCGGCTGTGGCCATTACCCGCACGAGAAGATGTTTGAGCATCTGCCCATGCTCCGTTCGCCTCGGGTGACGACTGCGGGCGATTGAAAGGGGATGGAGAAGCCTGACGTGACCCTGCGTATGAGGACGGGGGCGAGATTTCCGGATCAGGTGAATTGGTTGCACCTATATCGATGATTAAGTGCCGCCCATCGCGTGGTGTTTCAATTTGTTGGGGAATGTGTGTAATCTGACCGAGATCCATGCTATCTTTGGTTTGCTCGTGTTCACGATCACGCTCACGCTCACGCTCACGTGCAAGCACTTGACGCTTCTGAAGTCGGCTCTGGCGTGCAGCCGCAATGCGGTACACTTGATCAAAGTAAAATCGGCGCAAGACTTCACGACTGGGGGCTGGGTGAGTTCGGAACGCTGATCTATCTGTCGCAATGTACGGCAAGATATCCCAGAACTTGAAGAGTTGGAAAACAGCTCCCATATTAGTATACGGCTCACGTGGTAATGTGCGTGTTGCCATCGCTGCTGCCGCAGCTGCTGCGTTTGTCATAACCGAATTAGTCTCCACATTCTTCGAGGCATCCTCTCCAAGCAACTCCGCACGAGCTTTCGCCCTGGCCTTTGCTTTCCAAACGCTCCTCTGAGCGGTGCTTGAGAGTGATGATCCCGTAAATAGACGAGAGCCGACTGACTTCTGGAAGCTCAAGGCCAAGAACATGTCCTTGCTTGCTTGCATGATTTCTGACTGCTCCGCATCATCTTCTGGGTCCTGGGGGGTAGTCGATGGTAGATCCTTACCTGCGACACCTCCAGTAGCCTCTGCAAGCGCCTTATGGAAATCTGCTTCTCGCTGACACTCCAGGATGATTAGGTGGTAGTCCATCCGCTCCAGATGGTCATTGCTGGTTTTGAGCACGAGGCCATCATTAGACCTCAGCCAAATAAGTCCAATGAGCAAGGCTACAACAGACTCACCAAGCAAGAGGAATGTGCTCACACGCAGTGCAACTCGTCCACTATCTGAGACTGTGGGTGCAAGATAGCCGGAATTGGCAATGCAGCTGAGCACGACATCTTGGATCGCCACAACAATCACAAGGATTGCCAGCTGGCTCTTAGCGCCAAGATCTGCCGCAGTAAGTGACGGGGCAAAAATGGTTGCTAGAAGGTGTGACGCAAGAGCTGTAACCAGGAGGGAAACAACCAGACAAGACTTGAGGAGAACCACCACTAACTGGTGGTCGACACGATACACAGCCAACAGCACTAACACGGTTGTGACAATGAACGCAACAATGAGTGCTTGGTGCGCCGCCACTGTGTGGAATCGGTACAAAGCTTTCGGGCTACGGCTGATCCATCTTCCAATTGGCAAAAGCCCGCCTCGGTAATCGAAGAACCCATCTGCATCTGATTCATTTTCGGGAGAGCTGATCGTGCCGTATTTGCCTTGGTTCTTTGATTGACTGGAGGAATTGTAGTGGTCATCATAAACGCTCGATTGCCAGTGCGAAGGGGCAGCTGAGAAAAGCAAAGACTTGCGCGGTGCTTCGGATCGGGAGCGTGACCTTCGCCGATTGTTGCCATCCTTGTCTGTCTTTTGGCCTTTCAGGCAGACTGAAGCGCAGCAGCATGCGAAAAATGTACGGAAGCAGTACCCCTTGGCGGCGCAGAGCGCGTAATGTCGTGGATCGCGATTCGTATGTAGAGGTACGTGCATAGTGCCGTAACCTGGGGGCACCTGATGACTAAGCAACTGGGCGGGAGTGAAGGGGCTTGGCTCCAGTGCAGGGATCGCGGATGAGGCAGAAGACGCATGTGTGAGGTTATCTGTTGGATCAGTCTTGGAGACACCCGCTGTCGCCGACACCTGCTGTGGGGCAGTAGTGTAATAGGTCGTCAGCTTGGAAGAGTTTGTTGAATACTTCCCTTCTCCAAGCAGAGCCAGACCGGATGACACGTAGCCTGGCTTGAGTGAAAGATCAGACTCCAGATCACCGAGGGTCGCCCACCACAGGTCCTCATCCCCCAGGATCAGATCCTCAGTCGTGAGCTTATCTGCCTCGCTTCCTTTCATGTGCTTTCTTCGTAGCAGCTCCGCTCGGATGACGTTTCCAGTGTAGAAGGACCCTTGAGTGTCAAGATGCTCACGTGCGGAATAGCCAATAGTCGCCGAATAGTCGTTGTCAAAGTCATCGTCATCGTCGCTTTCGTCGCTGTTGTTGCTCTTGTCGTAGATGTAATTCAACTCGCTGTTATTCGTACCTGTCGTTGAGAGTGATGCATCGACTTCAGGTGGCTTCGCAACCGATGAATCTAGTGCTGCCGCATCGTCTTGGAAGCCCTTGCGAGCGGCCCTTCGCTGTGCCCTAGCGTCCCAAATCCGATAGTAATGCGCTAGAATCTGCTTCTTACCGCCCAATGCAAGGTGAATCAGTGTGTAATACGACACCATCGCATAGGCCAGGCTCAGCATGAGTGCGACCTGCGCACTCCGCAGCAAAATGCGGTCATTTGGGAAGCTTAGCATGATCACACCAGCCGTGGCCCAAACGGGGACGACGAGCATCATCCGGATGAACACCTTCTGCACGGGTGACTGGTAGGACTGGAAGTGCTTGCAGGCATATAATCCGTAGACGAAGCAGAGCACTCCGCAGACCCACCAGATAACCAGCACGAGATCGTGCGCACGGAAAGGTCGCATGACGTAACTCTTGTTTCACGCTGGAACCGGTCCCGCGACGCTGCGTGGAGCCCAGAAGCGCACAGAATAGAGGCGACGACGACGCGAATCTCGTCCTAGATGAAAGTGTGTGGGGGGAAAGCTATATAAAGATGTGGCGTTATGGGTATGGTATCAGATCAATAACATAAAGAAATCCATTTTCCATAGGTCTATTTTGTTAGTTTTATGCGACACACCACCTAACCCCGCATAATGGCTATCATAGAAAAGAACAATTCGCCATAATTCCATCCACCATGGACTAGTAACTCCATCCACCCAAGCTGGGAATTCAGGTTGTGGCTGGTGATTCAACCATTCAGTGGCACTGCAGTGCGGAGCCCGCTTCTAGGGTGTGTAGCATTAGATGCATATGCCATTGCGGATGGGGCATCGCCAGGTCATATTATATCTCCTCGAAGCCAGCCGGCCCGGGAGGACTTGGAATCCAGGCTGGAAATCGCCTTGACGAGCGGTGACACAATGATCTTCAAGTTGTGATGAACTGTGGGGCGTGTTTGTGGTGTCTTAAACGCATGGCTGGGAGATGCAAGCCCCGAGGCTTTATGCGCCACATGGATGGATGGCTCCGAAACCGTCGTTTGCAAATGAGATCCTGTCCATTGGGTATCAAGACCCAGCCGGACATTTATTCCTGACTCGAGTTAGGGATGTGAAAACTCGATTGAGACCCTCGAACTGGCTCGTGGCATGGCATCGACATGACAAGCACGCACTGTGAGACACACAGATGATGAGATAATCAACCGAGCGGACGAATTCAGCTGGCGACTCTCCTGCAACGCTCACAGCTCTGCCGCTCATGTGTACTCTCCTCCTCACGGTCATGAGTACTTACGGACGTTTCGCTCCATGTATAGCCCCACCTCGATATCAAGACTAAGTCAAGGACCACGACGAAAAGCAATAGCTCTAGACAAAGGAGAGTAGTCAAACTGCCAGTGCTCACGCGATAACTCCACTGCAATCACTGCAGCGCCTTTGCGATGAACCTGTTCGGATTCGGGAAGAAGAAGAAAGAGGAAGTTCCCCTCAAGGAGGCGATTTCTCGGCTGAAGAAGGCTGCGGTATGTATGCGTACCTGGCATGTTCACTTGACCACTCTGACTTGCTTCTGCACTTCTCCCCCCTTTCCACTCCTATGATCTGTCTCATCACAACCCTTACTAAAGAGGAATCCCTGTTTCTGACGACTCGATCTCTACATATAGGAAGACTCACAAAAGCGAGAGACGTTCCTAGAGCATGAAAGGGAGAAGGCACGCCAGGAGGGTGCGGCCAAACTCAAAGCCAAGGACAAGAAGGGAGCGATGTTTTATCTCAAGCGAATGCGCGCGTTTGAAAAAGAGCTCCAGTCCTTGTATGGAAAGCGGTCCAACCTCGATACGCTCGTTTTATCGCTCGAATCGGCTAGCTTTGATAGGAGTTTGATCGAAGCCATGTCTGCAGGTCACAAGGCCACACAAAGCATTGCGCGCGACGAAGAAGTCGACAAAGTCCAGGACATGGTGGCAGAGCTCCAAGAGTCGATGCAGGCAATCGATGAGATGTCGACGTCACTGGCGGAGCCTATCTCGAACGAGTTTATCGACGAAGACGAATTGCTGACTGCATTCGAAGAAAGCCACGTCACGGAGAAAGTTGCCGACCTCGTGGCGGAGCCTAAACCTGTCGAGACAAAAGAAACCAAAGTTCGCGAAACTGTTTCGACAGAAGCGGCGAACAAGGTGGCGGAGGAAGTGAGTGCACTGCCTGAAGCACCACGCGCAGAGCCTCAGAAGAAGGTGACCGAAACAACAACAGCGTCTGGATCAAGCACCGAGGACGAGCTCAGTAGGATTAAGAACCTAATGTCACTATAGCACGATGATCTTACAGAGCGACGAGCTCAAAGAGCAATGGAATTTTGTATGATGTTTCTATGTACAATACTCGGGGTACACACGGCGACTAGCCAAGTGTACCTGAGTGAGGAATTGAATGAGGGGTCAAGTCTTGCTGAGAAAGTACAGCACCCTGACCCTAGGTTGAACAATGAAATGAAATGCTAATAATCCTATCATATATACATGCAGGAAATAGTTAGGACATATAACCAACGATTGGAGAGTCGCAAGGTGACTTGATGAGGAGGGAAACGATCTGCCCGACAACCTCAGTCGTCAGGAGTCACTCGTCCCATCCTCATCATCCCTTTGGAACCGAATCTCAAGCGTTTGGTCACTATTCGTGAGTGTGATACAGTTCTGGCCGTCGGTGAGAGTAACCAAATCGTCTGCACCATGATATGTACCATGAGTTCGAATTACCGCGCCAAGTACTGGACTGGAATCGGGGATCGGGCCTTGTAAAGGATTCGGTGACCGCAGTTGGTGCACTGAACAGGTTCCGAAGGAGCTCGCTGGACCTAGAGTGAGAGTGAAGATGACAACGCAAGGAACGAGGAGCATAAGCGGATTCATTTGGCGACGGGTGTTTAAAGGAAGTCGGAGTAAGGAGTCCGATTCGCTCGCAAGAGGGAGAGGAATCCCTCGACCGAACTCACACAGCCGAAAGAGGATAAACATGGCACTATGAGTGCCGTCATTACTGCGACTAAGCTCAAGGCTATGACTGCAACTGCCCATATCATGCCTAGTGCTAGCGACAGACGAGAATAGATAATGACAAAGAATACCAAAAGAAGAAAGAGGGATATGGCGCCGAACTCTAGTAGGACATACACACAGAGGCAGGCAGCCAAACACGATGGCCTGGCTGCAGCGTATGTCCTGTGGTGAGTGGGCCCGGAATAAAATACAACACAAGGACGAGTGCATCGCACTCGTCCGCATGCACGCATAATATCCGTTCATCTTGCAACGATTCCGTAGAGCGGTCTCATGTGGCGACCAGTGTATGCGTAAGCATGCACCTATCAGCCGAGAAGGCTCAACAAAGCGCTGCGTGGGGTTGTATATGCGCACATATACCCGATATATATACCTAAGGGTGCGCTGCAAATGCATCAAAACATGTCTTTCCATGCACGCACTTGTTGCGTGAAGTAAACCGTACCTTTTCGCCGCAAGAACCGCATATATACGTTAACCTTTGCACAATATCATTCATGGAAGTGGTAAAACCGCCCATGCTCGAGGTGTTGGACGAATATACATTCGAACTACCCGACGCGCTCATGCTATATCCTGTAGTATTCGACGCCATTTTCGATCCTTTTTTCTCGAATGGTTTAGCCGTATCCGGTTAAAATTGAGCCTGACTGGTCCTCGAGAGAGGCTGCGACGACTGTGTGAGGGTCGAAATCGGACGGCTAGCACTATGAGTATTGCACAGAGTCGCGTGATACCAAGGAACCGGATACAAGCAGGGGTGTAGTCTGGATATAGACTCGGGTTTTGGGGTTACTCCTCGAGTTATCCACGATGTATCCTCCCAAAGCTGCAGAAGTTGCGATCGCCTCAGCAAATCTCGAGAATCAAACCGTATTCCCACAGGCATTTCCACGAGAAAACCTCGTGGCACATTCTTCACATACTGGCTCTCCATATCCTCAGCGTTCATTAGCATTGGCCTTCTCCACACTGCCCTATGCTGCCTGAAAACGGAGGTCGGTAGTCGCCCCGCTGTCTAGCCGTTGGCGGCCTTCTCCATCCACCCGCTTCCGGTCAAAACCGCGTTTCCTCTCCAGTTCAGCTTCGGTTACTTGCATTGACGCGGTCGCATTTTCGCTGCGTTGTCGCTTGTTGTGTCTGTGTTGTGACAGGAACGTCCCTTGCATTCACACTGGCACCCCCTTCCGCACGCGCACAGCCAGCTTAGATCGACCAGCACTCCCGTCTTCATAGTCCAAATCGGCACACAATACGCGGACCTGAAACCGAAACTCCATTCCGAGGAGTAGTTCGCGGTGAGGGCCCACGGAACGCAACTCAGCCGCTTTTAATTCCAGCACGGCACATCAGTCGGTAACCTCTTCCGTGGCGAGTCTGACCTCCAGGCCGCTGCGTGACCATTAATCGAGCATGTCCAGATTCGGATTCGCTCGTCGGGTCCAGTACTTACCTGACCCTGGACCCGGTCCTGGTGCGTATAACGTAACAGCGCAGTCGCTCCTGGGTGACAGTAAACAAGCACTGCAGGCCGAACGTGACCGAATTCTAAGACGACGCAACCTTGACTCTGTCTCAGCTGAAGTTCCATTGCCCCGCAAGCCCAATCGCTACGAAGACCTCATTGAAACTCTTGAGCAAACAGTAGGGCGCGGTGGTAGCAGCAATAATAACAATGGTGGCAGTACAGGCAGTCCCAAACCTTTCAGTCGAGCCTCGGCTTCGCCCTATTTAAGACGTCGTGGCACTATGACCGCCCCACTACATTCAACCAAGTCGGGCCAAGGCTCTGGCAGTGGAGCCGGAGTAGGAGCAACAGCTGGGTCTTCAAGCGGTTCCGCGGTCAACGGAGTCCCCAGCTCAGGTTCTGCTCCCTCAACTACTGGAGTCACTGGGGGCTCTGTCTCTTCGTTCTCTCCTTCGTATCATGGTTCTCGAACGTCTGCTACATTGGTGGATGAGACGGGAAAGGAACTTCAACTCACGTCACGAGGTCCTCTACGAGATAGCCGCCTGCGCTATGCGAACGTCCCCACTAAGTCAAAACATGACGTCACAGATTTTGTCGACCCACCAGGTTATCGTGCGGCATGGCTACGTCTGAGGCCTAACGAACCCCCTGGTCCCGTACTGACTAGATCCCGAAATTCCACCGCATCCTCACAAACCTTTTCCAGTCCAGCACCTGCGCACACTGCCGAGGAGGCTGCCAAGCTGAGAGCTGAAGCGAACCGTTCGCGGCCTTCATCGACGCGAAGTAATCCTTCTATGTCGCCAAACGGCGTTGGTATTCCTCCAGGCATGTCGTTCACCCATGGTCGACGAGATGCTCCACTCTTCATTTCCGAAGACCACAGCAAGCATATTAATCAAGGTATCCACGGACCAGGCCCCAAGTACAAGCTGCCTGAAGTCGAAGTGATCGCGAGACCAAGGCCTCCAACAGCCCCGGTTGTGCCAGGCTCGGGTCGTTCTCACGCGCCGTCATTCGGCAGCTCTTCTCATGCACCCTCTTTTGGCTTCCACCCCCATTCACGAGTTGTTCAGCAAGCCGTGGAGGGCCGCAAGAAGCTAAGTGATAGTAACATTGGACCAGGATCCTATTCAGTAGAGGCTCGCGTGCCTAAATGGGGCGACGTCTCAGTGACTTCAGGTACTCCCAGGGTCGTTATCGGCGGTGATTCTCCAAGATTCTTCGAACCCGGAACTGGACCGTACATCAGCAAACGCCATGAAAAGAGTAATGTTGGTGGACAGAGTCCAGGACCCAAGTACTATCCGAAATACTACACATTGGAGAGCGAACTGATCCGCAAGAAAGGTCCACCACCAATCCCCATCTTGCCACCACCTCCTGATTCGCCTCTCCCATCACGTCCAGCAAGCGCCCCACTGACTCCACGCACGCCTTCTACCCCTGCAGCCACCACCACTCCACGAACACCCAGTCGACCTCGCACACCTGACTTGGCAAGGCCCTCCCCTCGCTACGGGACAGGAGCGGGTGACTTTTCTCCACGCACGCCAAAGCCTCTTGACCGCAGCACCTGGCTCACATCACAGAACGTCCGCGCTCGTTTGTTCGGCCGAGGGGCAGCGGCTTGGGCAGTCAGTCCATCTGATCCGAATTGTGCATCTCCTGAGAATCTGAGGACTGTAATGAGGACTGATGTGAAACGTGGGGAGGCTGTGGAGTCATGCTCGCCAGGTCCTGGCAGATATGAGGTCCCCTCTGACTTTAAGCCCTCTGAGCGTCAAAAGCGTCAGCTTTTGTTGGGCCAGCGTGCCCGCCAAAGCCTGCGTGAACAACAGCTCCAGAACCGGCAGAAGCTGAGGATGATGGACAAGCAAATGTCTGCTAACCAACCTCACTACCAATATCAGTGGCAAGAGTAAGGATCTGAGCTCTCTCCGATTATGTGCTGCTACTAAGTCCATTAGCACTGCTTGTCATGCCCATTGTCTGAGTACAAGGGCGATAGCTGTGCTTTCATCGCACCACCACAGCAGCAGCTCATCTACCCATCAACGGGGAGGTGATTATGCTCGGCATAATTATGAACCCGAACACTCTATCCCCCCACCCACTCTCAATTTCTCGCCCTTTCGATCCTGGTCACACTTCTCGGCCACCCCAGTGTCGTTCCCCGTCGATCAATCAGATTCTGTGCACCACGAGCCGTATCGCTCGTTTATGAAACTTTCATGTGCTTTAAGCAACTTGCTGTTCTATTATAATTCGTTTCGCTTTACAACGATTGGTGCCGGTGTGGGTAAGTAACTCGCACCACGCATCAAATCATCTAAACAGTCCGCAGGTAATCTAACGTATGAATCAAGGCAATACAGCCCTCCTGCTCCGGTAGGTCCGATGTGGCCACCAACCTTTCCAACGATCTCGCGTGCTCCTGCAATCACTGTGCCCGAAGGCAGGACAGTTAAAGACGCCGGAGGATGGCCCAAGACACAGGCCGCAGCAGGCTCTCGCGGCTGGTTCACGTTAAACAAAACATCGAGGTAATCATCCACTGTTTGGACTGGACTCGGAAAGCCTAAGGGATCGCACTCAAATTCGAATTGAGAGTTTGGTGCGTGTGTGAAATGGCCCGGTCTTCTTCGTGGCAGTGGATCGTTGAGAGATTCCCGAACGTGGTGGGAGAGGGCCTTTTCGCTTTCGGGCCTCTTGGACTCGAGCAGAGAACCAATATCCCAGAACTTGGTTGTAAAGTCTCGTGAAGCTGATACAAGCTCTCCAGTTGGCAGAACGTTCAAACTTGTGATCGCACGAGCGTGACAGTCCTCAAGCTTGAAATACGGCTTCGACAGATTGCGCAGGTCCCAAAGGGTGATAGAACGATCCCAGCCCGCTGATGCAAGGAGACCAACAGGAGGAATTGCTGGGGATAAGCAATTAGCAGAGCCAAACCTGCTGGTTTCACGCGAGTCCCAGAAGCTCGAGCCACCTCCCACGACGATCTCTCCCGTGTCTCCAAATCCAGGGATGTACGCAAGCGTCAAAACGCCAGGCACACGCGTTGCCTCCAGGCTAATAGCAGCCAATGGTACACGTAAGTCGTACCCATACAACCATCGACTACCACCTGAGGCAAAAAGCAGTCCTTCGCCGACAGGAAGTTCTGATGCCACGGGTTTAGCAAAATCTGGAATCTGAACCATTGCATCAAGGATACCGTCTAGAATGGTGTCAGGATCGACATCATCTACGCGACCATAACTAGCAGCACGAAGTAGATGGGATCGGGCGCTCGCATCCCAGTTTTCACCCTCCTTTGCGTTTTGGATTGCCGCGACCACTTGTTGGTTCGATAGCTTGTGATCCCATTCGTCAACACACTCTTCGCTGACCCGACCTTGTGGTGGCTTGCCGACGCTTAGGGTTTCAACAATCCTGAAGAGGCGGCTTGTGGGGTCATCCTGCTTTCCTCTCCAAGCGACGTACTCACCCATCTTTCCTCGCGACCTCTGTTCGCGGTTCCAATGGAGACCATAGATCAGAGAGAACTGGTCTACAATGGTCAGTGGAGACGAAGCCAGCGGCGACCATGGATATTGTTCATGTAACAACGAAAAGCCAGGCGTAGTTGTGGCACGATGAGATCTCAGTCTCCAAACCTTGTCCAAGAGACGATACCGTAGTGAGCACAGTCTGGCTTGAACAGCGTCCATATCCATGTCGGATCTCTGAACGTGAAGCGGGGCAGAACCATCTAACACGGATGGTGTCGTCGTTTCCCGCTTACCGGAAATACTAAGCAGTGCGCGAATAGACCTTTGATGCCGTTTGGCTTGATCTGCGAAATTGCGAGCTTCGACCCTCTTCTCAACGTCCCAAAGCCGGACATAACCGGCGGAACATCCCGAAGCGACTTGGGCGCAATGGGATGATGATCCAGTCGACGAAAAGGCCTGAGGCTGGATGCACCATGGCAGACCTGTTACGGCTAAAACGGCGTTGTCGCTGCCATGACTTCCAATCACAACTGACGCAAGCGCTCCAGAATTAATACTCAAACCGTGGTGAGTCTGGTAACAATCATCAAAGTAGTCGAACTCAGAGGGGGCGACGGGACGAGCTGCAACATCCCAGAGCTTGACAAGTCCGCGCTGGTCGCCGGAAACGAATAACAGCTTCTCTCCACGCACTCGTGCAAATTGTGACTGTCGAATGCGACCAGAACGTGAAGGAGGCATCAAGAGCGACCCTGGAGGACTTGCGTGACGAGATCTGCTGGGTCTGCACGGAGAGACAGGTGCAAGACACCGGATGGCGATTTTCACGGCGGCTTCTTCCTGCTCCTTCTGTAGTTGTCGCTGGTCTCTCAACTCCTCGGGCCAGTCATCTCTTGGGTTCTTCCCCACCCATAGCTCGAACTTCTCCTCTTCATCGTCTTCAGGCTGAGCACTGGATCGGTCTTCTAATCCAGACAAATTGTGATATATCTGCGGCATCACCACTGGCTGTGGTCGTCGTATTTCATTTTTGGAACGTCGATGTGCAAGCGGATCTCTGCATTGGCTGAAGTGTTCGCGATAGGTCGCGGCATGGCCTCGCATGAGTCGCGACAGATCTGGAGTGAAGGCAGGTCGATCAAAGCCCTCCCAACATATCAGCTCGCCCATGCTTGTGGCCGCAACGAGCGTTCCTTCGTACAGCGAGCAGAGCGCGTTGATACCATAGCTCATCAGAGACCGTGTACTCTTCGCTTTCTCGTCTGGTTCCACAGGATTGGAGTTGGACTCAGCGACTTCGTGTTGTGCAATTGCACGTGCCCGCCGCCGGCTCGTCTCAAGATCCTGTGCAATCCACTCGGGGTGAACCAGCTCAGGCACACGGAACTGCCAGTACGAAATGTCCGAGTAGAAGTTCGCAGGCTTCCCCAGGAAGCTGTTAACTAGGCCGGGGAACTGGACAGGGTTAGGGTACGATGGAGGGGAAAATGAGAGAGCCGATCATGTCAAGACGATGAAATATATCCCTTTGTAGCATACATTCAGTCATATCCCAGAACTACGTACTGGTGGGGGCAGTGGGAGGATGACCTCAAGCCATGACTCGAGCGCTTTGCTCTCTATACATGTGAGTTCAGCAGGAATGATGCAGCTAGATCAGGCGATGCCGGCTCGATATATCCTAACAAGATGAATAGAGTCCATTTGAGAGGAAACGTACTTGCGTTCTCGGCCTTGTACATGGGTCGGTGAACTGAGTCAGTGCGGAGTGTCACTGATTTGGTGGTAAATCAAGCAGTGCAGCAGGCTCAAACCCAATCAAATGGATGTGGTGCAGTGTGGGCGAACGAATGGTAACGTTTGTTTGGCTGCGCACTTGCTCCGATACCGCGATTCAGCACCGACGCAAATGTGGATTCGAGCCGAGAACAGGAATTGGCAAGCTGGTATGGGTATATGGATCGTGCATAGGGAGTACAGGAAATGGTGTGAAACTGCGTAACAGTGACATGATAGTCAGATATAGCTTGTTCGTTTGTTTGTTTGTTTGTTTATGAGCTTTCACTAGCGAGTGGCCAATGAGGTTAGACCGTGATTGTGATTACGATGATGAACAATTCAGGGTGAGGTGATAAAACGGGATAAGGGATAAGAAATCAACAATCGAATCCAATTCTTGGAGTTCCAAGTGACTCGTGTGAAGATAGACTCCGGAAGGGAAGAAACCAAAGGAGGCTCCCGCGCCGACTAAGCGATGGAAGCTCGTGAAGAAGGAAACCTTCAGAGGCCTGGCTGCTTCGATAGCAAGCAGAGGTACTCTCCTGTTGGATGTGTGACCAAAAGAAGAGAGACGTTAATATACATATGTTATTGTGTGAAGAGACAGTAACGCAAATATGGACGGTGCTCGTTGTGGTGACATTAGTAGATGACACTAGAAGTGAGAACGATAAACACTAGCTAACTGAGGTTGAGTGACCGCGTACTAGTCATGTGCGTTCACTGTAATGCTCGAGGTTTAACAGCCTGGAACGCGTGGATAGAAAGGACCCTTGGTCGGACAGTGCTCACCCATGTTCTGGTAGGGTGTGCGAGTACCCACGTCGTTCAAAGTGAGAGTGTACTTCCCAGTAAACTGGCAATGAGGATTGCCCGGATTGGCCTTCTCACAAGCAGGAGTGAGCTTTGGATTCGACTTCTGAACAATATTCAAGGAGTATACGTCCCAGTTGGTCTGCTCTGCGCAGTTGATGTCGCGCGTAGTGTTATAGACAAAAGGATTGAAGACACCGCTGGCCTTCCAAATAGAGCACACGAATGCACAGCAGACACGCGATGGTCCTTCAGCGACTACACCGTTACGAGTGGTGTTGTAGGTCCAGGTGTCTTGTTCGACCGCTGTGAAGAGCGTAGTGAAGACGTCAGTGCCAGCGGGAGCACGCTGAGCAACGGCACGAAGAATCGAGGCCAAATTGGGCATATTCCTCAAGCCCGCTCGCTTCTGGAAGGCCTGCAGGAACATCTTATTCGCGAAGGGCTCAGCGATATGCTCAATGACGGAGAAGATGAGCTCGAGGTTACCGCGGCTCAGGCAGCGCTTGAAGTCAGGTGGCAAGCAGGGGAAGTTATCGGTGGCCGTATCGAGCCAGCCATACAAGAAGTTGTTGTATCCATAGTCGAAGCCCTCGATCGACTTGAAATACTCCCATGCCTTTCGCTCGTCGAAGTTACGGCGAGCCTCATCAGTGAGTGGGACCCAGATGGCACTTGAGCCAGCAGCCTGTGCCTGCTTCGTCCAGGTCTCGATGTCGGTGATCTGGATTCCATTCTGAGGCCAGAACGCAGAATGGGTAGTGCTCTCAGCGACATACATCTTGCCCGTGTCGGGGTCACGCAGAACAACGCAGGTATGGCCAGTAGTGCTGCCCATAGCCCAGGCGAGCATAGGATCGAGACCATCAAGACGCATCACACCAACAAAGTCACCGGGCTGTGCGTACTTGGCAAAGTCATCAACGGGGCTGGGATCCGGGCGCACTCCGACGTCGACTCGTGCATAGTACTTGAGGAAGTCGATGTTAAGCTTAGCTGTAGCGTCTGTGATGTTGGGTTTGTCCATGGACTCAAAGAGCGCCGCAGTGGCAATCACATCCGCGATTGTCTGAACCAAACCTTCAGACAGAGTATGGATCCGAATACCGTTCGCCTTGAGGTCCCAAGCGTAGTCAGTGTCGTAGGGGTTCGAGCGCGTCCAGTTGAACACGACGGGTTGCTCAGCCTTCTGAATATTCAAAATCTCGAGACGCTCAAGGGTCGACAAGATCAGGATGTCGGAGCAGAGCCAATCCTTCTGTGGACCACGCGCGAGGAACTGGGTTGCGACCCAATGGTAAGCAGGGTCAGCGGCGACGATCTCGACTGAGATCGAAGTGAAACACGATCCAGGAATGTTAATGCTAGTGTTCATGAACGGCACCACTGCACCAACGCTCGTGGGCAAGAATCGGAAGTACGCATATGGATCGTCACCGCGTAGGATCGACTGTTCCATTCGCTCAGCCTGTGCCTCTCCCACTTCCTTTTTGAGCCAGTTTTTCGCGGCTGCGGAGACGCCCTTAATGATCTGCGTCTGTGTAAAGCGGACATCATGTCCGAACTTGGGATTTTCAAAATCAATCACATCTGCAAAGAGTGTCCTGACGCTGTTTCGGTCAATCGACAGCAGATGTTGAGAAGACTTTCCAACCTCATCGATTTGGCTCGCATTGGCGAGGCCGACGAGGAGTGTCGCCAGGACCAGGACGATAGCAAGACACCGCATGGGTGGTCTAAACCGAATGATAATACAGGGACACCTGAAGCATGAGTGGATGTACAGGAAAACGCAGCTGAATCAAGTAGATTTGTCAGGAGTTCAAACGGCCCAGCCCCCAGTCCCCAACTCGCAGCATGTTGCGTGTTCCGCACCTCTCACCCCCCCCCCCCCCCCCCCCCCCCCCCCCCCCACAAAAAAAACCCCCACCCCACACACAACTGTTGCATTTTCATCAAACCCCCTTTAATGAAAAGAAAAAAAATGGTCGAGGTGGTTTGTGTGGGGGGTTTTGTGTTGGTGGGGGGGTGTGCGGGGGAGGTGTTGAGTTCCGCCAGGTTTTTGGGGGTGGGGGTGTGGGGGGGGGGGGGGGGGGGGGGGGGGGGGGGGGGCAACTGCGGTCGAAGAGTTTGAAGGCCTGCGGACCGCCCCCACTGGGCCAACAGGCGAGGAGCCGTCTGACGACGGCTCCTCGCCACCCAGCACATGATGCTATTCGGTTGATGCTGGCACCCAAGTCTCAAGGATCGCCCGCTGCATTTTGGTTAGGTCCGTCCTATTGGCAAAACTTTCAGCGATTAACTTCG
>Ga0180217_1000231_pt1 | contig 106165 bp, 39 predicted proteins | sample eDN3rd37CBELigOP_FD_128521 | JGI IMG/M metagenome (GOLD analysis project Ga0180217, IMG submission 128521) | Enriched Organic Plus compost microbial communities from Emeryville, California, USA - eDNA 3rd pass 37_C BE-Lig OP (version 2) (version 2) ... | reverse complement strand
TATATGATTATATATCTCCACAAGTCCGTCTTCTGCGAGCCTTTCTTTCACCAGGCGTATGTCCATGAGAATGACCATCATTTCGATCTTAATCGCATTCTCTTTTTGTGTGTCTTGTACACTCGAGACTTCTTGATTTGGACTGTCGTACAGGGAAAAAATCGCAGAGAAGTGTGCATGGACCATTTTACGGATCTCGTCTTCATCTTTCGCTAGCTCTAAACCCTCGACCGTGACTTCGTCAGATAGGTACCGAGTACCACTGCTTTTGCTTTCGTCACCTCTGGGTCCAGGTAGAACAGCCTCCGTCGTAAGAATTTTCCAAATTTGTACGCCACCGCGAAAAATTGTGGCTTCTTTAACGCTAAATTGACGCATACTGACGTCATATCGGAAATCTAATCCGACTGCGCGCCTCATGGTTGCGTAGTTCTTACGTACGGTCGTTTTAAAGAGGGCTCATAACCTTTTAGTGATGAGATACACGTCTTGTGTATTTTGGTTCGCGGTGCAAACTTTTAGGTTCCAATTCCGATTATGTGACTAGTTAACTTTTCAGTTCAATTTTTTGTAATGCAATTTGTGGTGAAAAAGGTGGTCACACTCACTCACTCACTCACTCACGTCTCAACTCTTAAGCTTCGAAGCTTCCGATCTTGAGTCTTGAGAAGAGGTCTTGAGAAGAGGGAAGAAGGGAAGAGGGGAAAAAGAGGGGTTATAAAGAAAAGGATGTCCTCTCCATGGATCGAACACGGCACCTTACGATCTTCAGTCGAACATCTGAATAAAAGAATGTCCTCTCCGTGGATCGAACACGGCACCTTACGATCTTCAGTCGTACGCTCTCCCAACTGAGCTAAGAGAACTGAGCAAAATGGATATTAGCATCTCTCTCCAGTCTCACATTCACATTCACATTCACATTCACATTCACATTCACATTCATTCTATCTTCAGTCTCACGCTCTCCCAACCGAGCTAAGAGAACTGAGCAATATCAGTCTCACGCTCCCTCTTTCACGACTACCCCGACCCAGGACCCAGGAAGAGCCTTTACTGCCACAATCAGCAGAACCACAAGGTAATATCGATGACAACAGCAACAGCCGTGAAACACAAGCGGAAAACGAAGCTCAGGCACTCCCCGATGTGAACACTGGAATGGGACGAGAACATGATGAATCATGCTTCTGTACGTCTGTTGGCCTACCAACCGGAGCATTCCTCACTCCAAGTGTCTGCAACGGATCCGAAATCCGGATCTTGAGGCGCGGACTCAATAGGCTTCCGATCAACTTCTCGGTCTTCGCTTCTCAGTCTCCGTTGTAGTCTTCGTCTTACAGCGCTGCTGCTTCGGAATCACAACCCGAGAGGAAACGCTTTAGCGTCGATGGGCACTTTCGCCGTGATTTACATCTTGGACCCAGTAATGTATCATCCACACTGTCACGTCCACAACTGTATTGAGAGTGATCACAAAGTGGATCTAATATGGGGGTCGTTTTGATGAATCTATGCCGCATGCCAACATCTGTTTCCATCATCGAACGGGTTGTACGCGGTGTTTTCCTCCCGGTGCCCACTTAGAGTGCTACGTCTAGCCATACAGTCGTCCTCCAGGAGCGGGATGTTGTTCCGCGGTTTCCAACATCTGTCTGGAGAAGTGACAGACGAGGGGTAACCGTACATATTCGCTGTCTTCTGTGCGCTGTACGGACTCTTCCGCGTGTAACTATGTGGGTGGATAGAGGATCGGCCTCTATTCACTTATTTATTCTTTCATACATTCATTCGTTCATTCATTTCTTCATTCCATCACGTTCATTTGCTCACAAGGTCTCTGTTGCTGTCCACACACATTCTCAACACTCTCACAGAATGAGTCGCTATCAATAGACTGCTGCGGACTACACGAGTCTCGGGGAGGTACGCCTTGACTTGAACGTGCGCGGACAAGTACACCATACGCTACTCTGTCAAGTTATCCCCTCGGGAGTGATGTCATAAGTGAGAGTTGCGAAGGATTCGGTTGCACTGTTTCTCTGTCTCGAGAAGATTTTATACTCAGCCCAAGCGGGGGTCGAAGGGCCTCACACAATTGCAAGCTCAACTAAGAGAGATCTCGCTTCTATACACGCGTCGAGACGTTCTGCGCGTCAGGTGCCTCACGCCCCAGTTCATATGCTCTCTTGACTACATGAAAGTACCTCAAGAGCTACGACGGACGCTGTTCCGTTGCTTCCCGTGATCTCACTCTTTCTAGTCTTGGCGCCGTTGAAACACACATGGAGGGAGAGGAGAAAGCTGCATCCGGGATCCGGGCGCGTAACCGTCCCTGCCCGAGAGATCAACAGAATGAGGGAGCGTGTACGCTGCACGCGCACATCCGCTCACCTGTTCAATCATCGCTACGTAGACTCTATCTGAAGGCAGCCTCTCAATGACTTGCTCCCGGGTCATGTCGTTTTGCCCAGAGCTCTTTTAGGAGCGCTCTCACTTCGAACGGCTCTCCGATCCAGTCCTTCTCGTTAAAGTATCTGGGCAGGGTATAAGGCAGGAATATCTACAATATCATGCTTTCGAGCTTCTGCATTTCGTCGTGTTCATCTTCCATTGGCGGGCCGAAGCCTTTCATCATGAGGCGATCCCTCACATAGAAGAATACTCTGATGGAGGATGGCAAGGCTGGGCACCGCCGAGAGAACCTTGTTGAGTTACGCCACGGAGATCCCTCCCTCAGCTCCCCGGACCTCGCTTCCAAGCTCCTTGAGGAAGCGTGCCCACTCTTCCCGCCCTCGGTCGGTCATGGAGCCGATAGGGTACCTTCGCTCCTGGGTGTCCAGGCGCTTCGCGAAGCGTTGCATCCAGCGTCTCGTAGCGCCTCCACATCTATTCTTTAGCAAACCCTTCGATGAGCCGTCGTCTCTCGTGCTAGTCTCCCTCGTTGGGCGATAGCAGCCCATTTCTGAATCCCGGTTGCGTTCGCGTTGGTGCCGGTTCTGAGGCAGCGAAGTGCTGGTCCATTGAGGATTTCTCGCTCTTGGGCTTCTCAACTATTTCAAGTTCCGGTTGCTTGTCGTCGCTGAACAAGGGCCCTCACTACTCATCTCTGCTGCTGTCGTGGGCCAGTCTAGGGCATGTTCTGCTTTGCTCTCTAGGGTACCACTGCCCCTCGCGACACAACTATCCAAGCTGGTACAACGCAAACTGCGCGGTTTGACAATCCTGTCTGGCCAAGTCAAGGCCTTTTTTGGTGCCGCCACTCCACCTAAATCGTGAAGGCACGCATAAATCGCTTTATAGCTTGCAGCCTTGGTGTACCGTTCCAACGCCTTGGCGAAGTTCAGCTCATCCCCAACTTGACCTCAGGTATCTCATGAGTCGTGAAGAGCCGATTAGCCTCCAGGGAGGGTATGCGCATTGTTCCAGCCCTGGCGGGTGGGATGCTACTTGGTTCACTGCTCTGAACCCACTCGTTAGTCTGCAGTGCAGCGTTGATTGCAGGTCTGCATGCGGGTAATATCATCCACCGTCTTCCGGCATCCGGCTGGCAGACCGTGGAAGTGAGATCATTCGAGTATTGGTTGGTGTTGGATTTGGAGGAGTTGGGGTGGGTGCCGTAGTGATATGATTCGATACGTCGTTCTATGCGTGTGTGATCTTCATAATGCTTCTATGTGCATGACGGCATATAACCGCGATCGCCCTGCTTTCATCGACGTGTTACTGAGAAATATCGTCCTCAATGCCCATAGTTCATCTGTGTGGGAGGCATGCTCGTGACGCGACATCTGCGACGGTGATAAGATATCATTCAACTGGACAAACTCAGAGGTGTGGTCCATAATCGTCCCGACGACGCAGCACATTCAGACAGGACACAGCTCGGAGTTCCTTCCAGCGTGCAAAACTCGCAGCGGGTCATGCGTGGGGATTGGGAGACTGGGCGGCATAGTGTCCGTGCTACTCGGTCTGCCGTCTTAGACAGCCCTGTCAACTTCGCTGGTTGTCTGAGACTGCGAGATGAAGACGCTTCGGCTTGGCTTCTAGTTCTATCCGAATGATTCTAGCCCCTACCCCGCTCGAGTCATGATTCCGGCCTGATACTCAACGCCACGTAACGTTTCTAGTTTGTTTGTTGCTTACTTTGTCATTCGATGGACACCCACTCCTCTAGCGCCCGACGTGCGACTGTCTTCAGTTTACTTCCTCTGTGTGCTGATTGGCTGTGAGCTTATTGTCTCATAACGTCTTGTGACGATAGAAGCACTACACACGTACTCCAAATCCAGAGCGTGAACGATTTTTCGGCCTACTGTGGAGGGACAAACTGACTGCCCTACACGCTCGCAAGCTATCAGCGACCAGTGCACGTCCATAAGAATGGACCGCATTCAGAACGACCTCGCGATCGAGGCCGTGCAGTCCCCGACAAGCATGAGCGATTCTTGTCAAGGCAAATCGAGTGGCACCTCGAGCATTGGCAGTCAGTCCGAAGTCGTGACTTTTCCACCTGATCCTGTCCTCGAGCCTTATCTTCCTACACGCCTGGGCTACTTCATTCCAAAGCGGGCGTGGGAGTCGTCCTACCACCGCTTCTGCGTCCTTAAATGCCCCAACTGCTGCTATGCCGAGTTCCCGGGATGCGGTTCACACTTGCAGCTCTTGACCCTTTTCCGAAGCAACGGGCATGCGACCTGTGTGGCATGCGCAAACGAATGCGGTACAGATGTTACCGTTACGTACAATGCGTGCAGCACTGATACTTCATATCCCTGGTGTGATTCGTGCCGTGAGTGCGAGCTGGTTCCGCCTGAACCCATCAATTGTGTGGCCCACGACGACATCTTGCCAATGATGAACGCGATCTACGTCTACGAAAAAATCGCAGTCCCCAATCGCGACATGGCGGAAAATATTGCCTGTGTAACATCACGCTGTAGCGATTGCTACACCCTCGCATGGCGCACACTCAATGGGCGGCTTGTGCGCTTTTTCCATTCATACTTCATGTCAGCGGATGACTTTGACAGAATCGTAGATCACATCGTGGACCAGATCATGGCTTCCGATTCGAATGATTCGCCATTTGGGACCAACGTTGAGGATGACGATCCGATCGCACGTCGAAGAGCGGTGCGACGATCTGTCGTACTGGCTAATCGCACGTACTTCCAACCCAAACTCGTTCGTGAAGCGAAACACCTGATAGACAAGTTAGGAATTCGAGTCTATGAGCTGGGAGAACTTTTCGCCACACCACACCACGATAATAACTGCAAAGGTACTCACAAACCGTTCATTTTCCACCTATCCCTCGGTGAAGTCGAATATCTCGCGCGTTCACTGGGCACGACACCACGACTTAAGCTTGAGCTCACGAGCCAATCCGTCTTTAAGCGTCCCAAGGTTTGGGTTACGCACCCAAGCCTGTCTGGGAATGACCAGGAGGATGAAGAAGGGCGAACGGAAGAAGCAGGAAGGCTCGAAGAAGAGATCGGTGAGCCCTCGTCGGATGAACCGAATGTTGACTCAATCGACCTTGAGGAGCTCCCCAAGCCATTACGTCTGCGACTCCTGGAATGTGCGCTTGGTCGAACCGATCGGACCACGATGGATGTGGATCCTTCCAAAGTCGCCAAGTTAATCAACCCCAAGAACAACACGGTCGCCATAACCGTGGGCGAAATGGGGGAGAAAAGCTGGGTTCCACTTGGGAAGCCGACGAATCCGACGCAACCCAGTGCGTACTATCAGTTGTCGCCGATGGGCCATCCCTATCCTATTTGGACGAATCGTTCCTTTACGGGTCATTTCGCTGACCCATATACCCGCAATACTGCGCTTGAAGGTGGGCCGGTGGTTAATGCCATTTTGTATGTATCCTTAATGGGCCGACGGGTGCTTGAGCACTACCGTCATTGGCTTGTCAATTTCTCAGATGAGGACATTGAGATCTTGCACGAGGCGTTAGATGCGCTCCGTGAAGCCAGTTTCCTATCTGTTCACGCAGCCCGAGCACATCACGCGAAAGCCAGTGTCGCACCAGCCAAATTGCCGCTCTGGGCAGTGAAGGAGCTCGAGCTCGGACGGCGCCGGAACCGTCGAAAGATTTTTGAAGAACTTTCCATTGGAGGCGGTTCGCCCGTTGCCGCCCAAGTCGGGGGTCCGTCAAGGAAGGCATTGTCGTCGGAGGGAGAACTGACTGAGGGGCGCGAATCCGCTTCAGGCCAGTATGAGGAGGGAGAGGATGACGGACAACGCCCGCCCCTCGCCGCCGCCGAGGATCTTCAAGAAATGCGAAGGAAAGCATTTTTGCGCGAACGTGCAGCAGTTGATGCATCTGCGGACGAGGCTGATTCCGATGACTCCAATGACTCGGATGAGTCAGAAGTCAAGGAGGCCTCAGAGGCAAAAGAAAAGCAAAAGGAGCGACTTCAAACCAAGAGCTCCGATCGAGAAGCAGGCATCTTCCACAGCGAGGATGAAGACTCTTTTGATGAGGAACGACATATCCAAGAACGCAAGGCACTCCAGCAATCCAAGCGATCCACAAAGCGTACGATTGCTGAAGCAGATGGCAAGCGCCGAGTACAAGCCGATGAAACTCTCCATCCGCTTGATCCGACCTTCTCACAAACTTATCTGAGCTCGGAACCAACCGAACGCGACGTCTTATTGGTTCAATACGTTCAGCAATTTTTGAAGAGGCTCTCTGACCTACAAGTGGGCAGTTACCTATGCTTCCCAGGTGGTTACCGCAAGCCGTGGGGTGGGCATGCGATCATGCACATCATTAATCGAAGAGGTGAGGATCGCTATGCATTCATTACATGCAATAGTGGTAACGGTACGGCATACCATCTGGGTACTCCCAAGCTAGATGGAAAAGATGTGTTCCAAACATCACTCTGTTTGGATTTTATCCCCAAGGAGAAGATAAGTTCACCTGCGTTCTGGTTGTTCTATTTCCGAATGCTTCTGTTCCCAGCCGCAGAACACCAAGTTGAAATGCTTTACGATGTGATCCTCCCCTTCCTTGCCGGAGGCCCGTTGCATGAGAAAGCCTCGACGGAGGACAAAGCGGCTCAGGTCATGCGCAGCATTCAGCTCTCCGGCACTTGCTATTTCCGATGCGTGACAGAGTGCATTCGCTACATCATTTGCGATCGTGGCCTGACTATGGATCATTGGAAGGTATTTGCTGTGGCCTTGCGTGTCGCCGCGTTGCATGCTGTGGCCTTGGATTTGGAGACCTCTCCGGCTCTGCTGGACAATTCTGATGTTGCTCTTATTCGTCTCGCTGCAAGACAGACGGTGCGAGCGGCCGTTAAGCTATCGCGACGCATCACTCCGTGGGCTGCTTTCCCCAACCGTCTCCAAAGTAGTGATAGGGCTTGCAAGTCCTGGGAGCGACTCGCTGTTCTCGACGATCAACGCGTCCAATTTGCAGCGCCATTGACGGATCTCCCTCCCGGCTGTGACTACGCAGGCTATATTGAACTGCTAATGTGCCTACTCGTCCGCATCGAGGCAAGGCTGCGAGATTTACCGATGCCAGCTATCGATACATGGCGCGATTCCGATCCAGAGGCGAAACTAGCTGATACAGCATCCAGCGCAAATCAGCTAGCCGTACGCGATGGCCTGGCTCAGGACGAGTCAGCACCTTCGGCGCTACGTAAGGCAGTGGCGAACATCCGAATTGCGAGCCGGTCGGTGGCACCTAGCCTCGAGGATACTCCTGAGCCAGACTTCATCAAAGCTTTCCGTTCGCTCTCGTTTGATTCGCCTATCAAAAGTCTAGACCTTGAGGAAGCCTACTCGAGGTATGAAGTCGCAGCAGGTAGTACATGTGAACTCGTGGAGCGTAGTCCTACCACTCAATCTCTGGACTCAGCTTGGCAATTTCTACTTCCTTCGTCATCATCCTTGACCCAAATTGACCGGATCGAGGGCTATAGCGCGCAAGGTGCATCGGGTTCGCACGACCAAGTCACAGCAGAGGACTCAGAAGAGGATGTCTCGATGCCACGAAAGCTTGGAGAGGTTGTAACCGACGTCCCCGATACATTCACGCTTTTCCCCATGTTTGAAGCTTTCACTCGGATTCACGAGCAGACCGAACGAGAGGAGATGCTTGCAGGACCACCCAGTGACAGGAAAGACCAAGTCGAAGAAAGCGTCGGGTTGCTTGAGCTGGAACCCAGCCAGCAGCCGCATATCAATGAAGAGGGATTGATAGAGCCAGTGTCGGTGAATTCCAGTGATCTTCAGGTCTTTGGTCGACTTGTAACGAGCGATGAGGATCCAGTCCGCGAGGCTGCGGCCAAACGTGAAGCCGCTGAACTGGCTAAGACCACGGTTCCTACAGATGTTCTCTTGAAACATGCGAAGCTCCTTCCCACACTGGTTGAAACAGTGAAACGCGCGAATGCTCTGATCATGCGACAAACACCAGCCGCAGCCCAGCAGGCGCTGGCCCTGTATCATCGCCTCTGGACTGCCGATGAAGATGAAGGCGGGTTGCCGCTTCCGCTCACACGAGAAGAGCGAGGCTTGGCGCTTCGCCCTGAGCACGCTGCAGAAAACCTGGAGCAACAGAGGCTCACGCGCGAGCAATTCTTGCGCGCACAGCATCAAGCCGGAGAAATCAACCCGGAGGCGTCGGTACGATCAGAGCTTGCCCAGGCCAAGTTAGAGGCTCGTGCTGGATCGAAGCAAGGAGATGAAGAAGAGGGACAGGACCTCACGGCAGAAATTATGAAGTTCAAGAATGGGGAAATCAGCCTCGCTTCTCCGACATCTACTGTCTCGTCTTCGGTCGACTCGTCCCGGACCGCTATGACTACCGTCGACGATACTCCTGGTGATCTCCCGATAAGTTTGACATCAACTGAGCTGGACCAGAGTATCCAGGAGCTCTTCCCTCCACAGGGACCAACATCCGCAGTCGTTCCTGATCCTGCATTCCGAACAGCTTGGTGTGTCTGGCAAGATGTTCCTATGACCTTTAAAGAGCAACAGTCATTATTGCTCGCGCTTTCAAAATGCTTGCATGGATTTGTTGCGGCATTTGTGACGTGTGGACTTGATGACAGCGATCGCTCGGCATCTCATCACGCGGCAATGATAACCGCGTTCTCGTTCCTTGTGGCAGCCGACGCAGTGCTTCGCATCGAAGCAATCGACTATCATTCACCTGTTTCTCGAATGCTCGAGGGAGGGATGAGCCGAGCTCGGGACGGCAAGCCCTTGACGTTCCCAATCATCGCTCTGAACCATTGCAACACAGAAGGTATCCCCTTCGCCGCCGCTACCGCAGCGCTTCCACTTATGTCCCCTGGACATGCGCTCGCGCGTGGGAAGATTCTGGCCTATCTCACCGAACTCGACATACGTAGCGACACCGCTATCTTCGCGTTCCCAAGCATTCCCGAATATGTCACTGAGCACGAACGCAACTGTCCAACACTACAGTTCATCGCAAGAGTTATTGAAGAGATGGGCCATACGATTGACGAAGTCTCGGTGAGCTCTTCACGCAATAAGGAGACGTCAGAACTCGGGATGCTTGGCCGATGGGCATATTCTTCGCAGGACTTTAGCACCTCTGGACACGTAAAACAAATCACTCCACTCGCCGTGAAGCATCCAGAGTTTACCGAGTTCCGTGATATGGTCTTTTGGGTTAAGATGCTCATGTGTCCCCTCGGCCTAATTCGCTCATTATTTGCTCGGGACTATTGGACAGCTGAACAAGCAGTAATTCGCTGGGAATCCCACACGACGGGTGTCAACATGACGCGATTGCGTGTGTTCGGTCGTGCGTTCGATCGCAAGGAGGACATCGTGACGAAGGTTATCACTAACCCGTTTCCGGCCTCTGCAGCGTGGTATACAGATCCCTCGGTCATGGCTCAGTCACAGCTCAAGGGTCTTGATGAAGGTGGAGATGAAGTTCCCGCACAGGTTGTTGAAAGCGAAGCACGTGAAGATCGAGAGCTTTTGTTCAAGCAGCTTGAGTTTAAGCCCCAAGGACGAAAGGTTCAATGGCTGGCGGGCTCCGGCAAGGAGGGTAGGGGTTTCATCGATTATGATACGGTGAAGATGATCCGAAAGTCGCGCTTTGAGAAGATCCGCGCGAACTATGCGAACAAGGTAAACGAGCTCCGAGCTGACATTTTGACGGCATTGCATGGCTCCCTCTCCGCCGCTAACAGCGCCATTGCTGCACAGACCAGAGCCAGTGATGCATCAGGAGTGGCGAGTTTGTCGTCAGCCGTAGTGGAGCAGTCGTCCGACGATTCACCTCGCGCTTCAGCGCAGGAACAAGAGCAGGATCAGCAGATTGGCGCTGCTGTGGGTAAGCTCGAGTCGCGGCCAACTGCAGCAGATGCCAAGAAGATGCAGGAGTACCTACAAACCTTGGTCAACAAGTACATCGATGCAGTCACCGAGTTTGTCCGCGAAACGCTGATTGAGTCGGAAGTCGTCGCCTACGAAGAGAAGCAATGGGAGCTAGGCAAGCCGATTGTGTATGGTGATCTAGATGAAGAGGAGGAGAGTCTGGAGGATGAGCCGCTCACTGGCTCGAACCTAGAGAATGAAGAAGTGAATGCCATTGCGACTGGAGAGAAAGAGAAAGAAGAAGCATCACTGCGCGACGAACAGAATCCATCGAACCTTTTGAAACAAGCTCGCGAGCGCTTTGTTGCTCGGAAACGCAAAGCCTTCAAGCATTATCCGCAGGAATATTCAGAAGCATTGGTGGGGCAGAGTATTCCACAGCTTATCGTTCGGCGCCTGACATCCAAAGGTATCATTTCCTTGAACGCCGATGTTAGTATTTATGAATGTGACGCGGAAGACATTTTGTGCGCTTCAAATCTTCCAACCTTCCAGCGTATGTTGACCGAAGAGCTTGCTCAAGTCTTGCTGACGAATCTCACAGAACCAGCCCTACGGATTCCTCTCATCCTGAATTTCTTCACGGGACAGTCACGTCCTGATTTCCTTCAATCGCCTGGATTACGCTTGATGCTTACTCACGTCCTTTTTGAACCACACAACTTCATAGCAGAGTCTACCGAAGCTAAGCTACGAATCACTCAGTTGCCTCAACATCCCCTATTGTCAACCACTGCACCTCAAGGCCTGCTCTGGCAAGAACTCAAATATTCTCCACTCTCGACTGTCCAAAGCTTGAGTGCAATCTTTGATCACATTGTCAACTCCAGCCTGAAAGGTGACATTGCTTCGTATCTCCCCCATATCCTTTCTTCGCCTGCGGGCTTCGGGCGCGTAATTCGACAACATACCCTCGATCAATGCAGGCCGAGCGGCCTCGCAGGAACGGGTAGCGCTTATTTCAGTTTACAGGAGGCATGGCTCGACACTTGGGCACAAGCACGATCCCTAAGAGTCCTGAGTGCCGCCCTGCAACAGCATAGCATCCGTGGTTTACGATCGAGGTGCATTATGCGAGACCAGGTTGAAGGTGATGAGGGCACAGCTCTCACTCCTTGGAAGAGTAATTGCCAACTTCCAGATACAGATACCCCATTTGGACGCTATATTCGTGATGCACTCAACGAGTGTGCAACACTTGCCCATCTGGAGCCCGAAGAAGGTGCGGTTCTGAGTGCTCATCGATGCTCGCTTGTTCTCTATATGGTGCGCCTTATGAGCAAAGTAAATGCATGGGCAATAGCTGTGCTGCGCGACGAGTTTAGAAGCTGGTTCAACACATACTGGCGGCTTGAGAAGATGCGAGCGCGTTTGCGTGACCTGTCCGAATCAACTACGCTATTAGACCAAAGTGCCGTGCGTGCAAGGGTACATTCCATGAATCGACACGTCCTGGAAAGCGAGGTACTCGCCTTGTCAAATGAACTAGCCCGTAGACTCGAAGTGCTCAACGAGTTGCGATTTGCCCAAGCCGTCCTGTCCTCACGGCTTATGTGTATTGCGCTCCCGCTTTTGCTTCACTGGCGACTTTTGATCTTACCCACACGTGGTGGAAAGTTGTCACTATCAAGCACCGAACCACACGGCCAGGCCCAGAGTGCGGAGGTCCGACCGCCTGGCTTAGCGTTAGAGCTACCAGACAGCAACAACGAGCTCCGCACATCTGCTACACCTTCGGACCCAATGTCGAAGTTGCCAGAAGGCTCAGCAGATCCTCGCAAAGATCCCGAGTCAGAATCGCAAGCAATTAAGAATAGCCGTCGCCTGATTCGTGCACTGTCTCTGCATGCCCACATTGTCTATATCTTCCGCAGTCACATTATCCAGTGTCCTGACGGTGATTTGGATACGATGCCGGAAAAATTGCCTTCCATATCTCAAGAGATTTCGTCTAGCACGTCTAAACCACTCTCCAGACCGACAGGCGCAAAGCTTCGGCGGATCTACGATGCCCACATGCCAACTCTCACGACCGATCATGTCGCAATTTTTGTTGGTGCCTTTACATTCTTCACGACTTGGCACCTTTCAGACGGCTCGCAAGAGCCAGACTACGATCCATCTACTGTTTCATCGGCACCCGGCAGACGTAAGCGCCGAGGCATGCGCAAGCGGGGCGGGAAACTCAAGAAAGTGAACAAATCTTCCAAATCCCAGAAGAAGGCTGGAGGCTCGACTGGTTTCCTGCGTGTTATCGACCGAAGCACAAAGGCTGTGAAGGAGGAGCTTGCCGCTCTGAGGGAGAAAGCGGCAGGAAATGATGCATCGCTGGAAGACGATCCAGAGATCCTGAATGATTCAGATGAAGCATGGAGCACATTGTGCCCGTATAGCCACGCTGACTTGTACGAGATCTACCAGTCGCGCGTAGCCTTGGTTCATAATTGGCTCAAGAATGCAGACCCCGTCGACAGAGACTATGTTCTCTCTGTCAGTGTCAAGTGGACTCAAGAGCCATTTGAAACGGTAGTGACGACCAGTCATGGACCTTCGGCCTCAGATCAATCTGTCTCGGAGTCAGGGTCTAAGTCTACTGGAACCTCATTGGATCTCCACCATGGCCAGTTGCATTGGAAGCCCTCATCGCATGTCGGTGAGTACGTAGTTGACGGGAGCACCGCCACGTTCGTATTACCTCTAGGTCGAGTTCTTGCTCATGGTAAGGGCATTGAATCGATTCCAAGCGAGGTCGCTTCGTCGCCCGAGTTTCAAACCGCCTTGGGCAGTACACGACTGCTGGCTTCTCGGTTGCCGCCACATGCTAACTTAGAAAAGTATCAAATTTTCGGCAGTAACGTTACCCTAGCATTCTGGCAAGATGCAAGTACGGATCTCCCACTCATCGGCAATCCACGAGCCCTGCCAAAGGGATGGATGAAGGATTTCGGCGAAAAGAGGATATCTATGGGATCTAAACAGATTCTACAGCAGCTGCACTCGAACTATGACTGGGAGCAACGTGTGGGAGATCCTGAGCTTGACGGTATCGAGTACTCGGGTAACCTCTACACACGCCGATTTGGCTCAGAGCCTATGAGGGATTGCGAGATTTGGGCAGCGAGATTGCTAGACACCCACTTTGATGCAATTTACCACAAAGGCAAACGCAAGCTACGCTTTACTTACTGGCTGCCTCATGACCCGATTCCTGAAACTGCGAAATGTGCATCTCTTATCGGTTATGACCGTAATTCTGGTACTTGGCGACTCCTTGTTCTTAATCGCAGGCTTTCAGACCTCCACATGTACACCTTTATCGAACACGGAAGAGTTGCCTATCCTGTGCTCGTGTATGCTAGCCGAGGGTATTTAGCCAACGTCTGCTTGTCACCCGATGAGGAGGATTCGAGCAACGAGAATAGTCGCAAACGAAAGAACCCCATTCGAATGAGCCCGATTGACCAATCGCAACAACTGATCAGAGAACTACGGTATGCGGCTGGAGATCCATTCGCCACAGTTGTCAATGACCGGACCTTGGTGATTGACCGTGTCCACAACCCGATTGATCCACACATGGTCGAGCTGCTTCAGCGCGAGGTAGAGGCAGATGGGGATGTTTATCCCGACCCGCCAATTCTAGTGAAGCACTTTGCCGCACCTGATGCCGACTTCGACTTGGAACTACCTCTGCCCCTAAGACCACCTCCGGGCCGCGAGCGATTTGTGCCACCAACGCTCTTGACCGGACTCATTCCAGACGCTCTAAGGCTCAACTTCAGGTTCTGGCAATCGCTCGAGGATAATGTTATCCGTGGCCTCCCAATTCATCCAGCTCGCAATGTCCTATCTTCCACAAGCAAGAGCTTCTGCTTTGGTCTCGTGATTCGCATCGTGGATCTTGCCACAGTTGTTTCTTCGACTGCATGCCCTATGAGTGTGAACCCGACTATACACGCCCTTGAGCAACATGCACGATACACTGCGGTCATCCATCGTCTCCCACTCACTCGAGAGGCAATGACTGTGCAAGGTGCAGAAGCGCTTCAGGAGAGCCTTTCAGGTTCGTCAGGGTCATATAATCTTCCGTGGTGGGCCTATGATGAGGCCGTTTTGGTGAATCCAAACATCTCTGCGTCGAGCGATCGTATCGACAGCTTGCAATTGCCTGGATCTCTGACCGAACAGGAGAAGGATGGTGGTGCTTTCCTCGCACGCTTAACCGATTGTCTGACACGCATTGAGGATATGTCATCCATTCTGATTTGGGCTAAGCCCTCATCTGTCATTTCACTCGCATCACTCCCAATTTACCAACTTCATGGCGATCACCCTTCCGAATCTGATGTGGTCATCGCGCTCGCAACGACAAAGAAGCTATTCTTAGATCGTTCCTTTGCCCTCGCAACAGCCATCTCGCGAAGCAGGCAATTTATCGATCTACAGAGCATAACCCTTACTCGATTAGATCTAGAGTTTGATTTCTCTAAAGGTATTCGCAAGCGTCTTATCTGCCGCAGCCAGGCCGGTTTAACGATCTCAGATTCGCGCCCCAAGGCCTTGAAAAAATTGACGGCGGATATTCCTTGTTTCTTAGTCCTGGAAACCGCGCTGCAGCAGCTAGTTATCCTTGTCCCCAGCTATCCAGTAGAACGACTTGAGATTTCTACCTCTCCATTCACAACCCAGATCGTCGAGAAGCGCTCCGACAAAGAGTGGGAGGCGATCGGAGGCCCTCGATATTACCTTTTCCCTTTGCACCATACGCAGACTCAGCTTCGTCCTACCTCACTTGCCGCGGCAGCACGATTGCTTTTGCTCCGCATGCTTACTCGTCGCTATGACGAGGCAGCAGATCTGGTTGACGCGTGCTTCACTGACACTCCTTTGTCCGTTCATGAAGCATGGGCGATCAAACAGCTCGAGAAGACAATCAATGATATGTACCCTGATGCCATTGCAATTCGTTTGAAGCTGGTCGCATGCCTGTTGCTGATGCCCGATACGGTTGTGTGGTACACAACAAGTGTTGAAACAGGTAAGGGTGTTGACACGAATAAGCCATACTCGCTTGTAGATGATCTCGTTCAGTACATTAGCCGTGTACGCTACGTGACTGCCCGTTGCCGGCTCGACCCACTCGTTGAGGAGCGGCTGATCAGTGCAGCGAAAGCATCTTGGGCAGCCCAACAAGAGCAACAGGATGCTCCAGGCGGTGGAAGCGACCTACCGTCAGCGATTCGACGTCGCGCCGACGTGCTCGCGGAGTGTGCCAGACTGCCACAATTGATCCGCTCGCCAACTGGACACGGTCTCGCTCGTGTGTGGCAAGCTGAGCGTGATCGGCTTGCTGCACATCGCGCATGGACTCTACTTGAGGATGTTCTGCAGCGATGCGCTATAAGGGAGCGACAAGAGATTGAAGCCAGATACAATTCGACCTCTGCTGGCGCTTCTCAAGAGGAATATAAGTCGCGCATCGAAGCTCTAGAGGCGAGAGTCAACGCATTGCGCCAGAGGTGTAAAGAGATCCGAACCAAACTTGGAGACGAGACCAAACAACTCACATTCCTTGAGAAGCTACTCTTACAGGATCCCCTCAACGCCGGTCCCGATGTCGGGGAGAAGCTTCTTGTGGACCTTGCGACGCCGACTTCCAATGCATCCCAAATGGAACAACTTCTCCAAAATGTCTATGCAAAGTCATTTCCAGTCGATGATACCGGCAACAGGAGCGTGAGCGCGCCTGATATTACCTTAGCGCATCCATTACCAGTTTGGACGGAAGACAACGCAGGCCGTGTGGTGCAAGATTTCTATGTTCCCTCGAAGTCGCAAGAGGAGTATTACCAGGGGGCCTTCCTACATCATGGCGAGGTACCCAAAACCCCAAGCGACGAGGGAGAGGAAGAGTGGACAACAGTTGGAAGCTTTGAACGTATCCTCAACGACGCATGCTCTAAGCTGGAGTCCGAGATTTTCAAATCACCAAGCCAAAACTCGATGTTCCACGGAGAACCTGGAATGGATATAGGCTATGCAACTCATAACACTCTTACGGATGTGGTGGTGGGTGCCCTTGAGCTTCGTAAAAGAATTCTTGATCCTCGTGCGCTAACGCGTCGAGTCAAGGCTAAAGAAGATGCCATGGGATTGCGTGAGGTAACGGACCGCATCGCTATGGAGAAACGCGCCTTGCCAAGTCATGAGGCAGCGTTGCAAGCGTTCCTGTCGCATTCGGAGGCTGGGAGCCTACAAGACGAATCGACACGTATCTCATCTCTCGCAATCATGCATCCTTATAGTGAAGAGAATACTAAGTTCGTACTAACGAGCGCGAGCCCAGTGGGTCGCCAAGGCTTCAATCCTGCGTGGCGCAACTGGATCCGGTACACTAAGCAGTACCTTTCACGGTATTCGATCCATTACTGGCGCAAACTCATGACCTACGACCGTCCAACTCGAAGCCAGCTTACAGGAGCTGGTGTGTCAGCAACTCTGGCGCGACTCATCACAGATTCTCTTGAGGGATCTGTTCGAAAACTGGGATTTATTTTCTTTTTGGACTTGCTTTCCGGAAATGTCAAAGTCGACATTGAGGGTGATTATGCCAAGGTCAAGGTTCAAGAAGAAATCGAAAAAGACCTCGTTGAGAGACGTAACTTTGCTCTGAAAAGAGCACGACTTCGAGCACTGCGCCAGCGTAGGCAGGCAGAAGCGGGAGGAGTCCGGGGACTTGATCGTCCAATTAGTTATCAGCTATTTGCTGCCAAGCCTGGTGAGGAGTATGCCCAGAGGGATGAGGTGCCTGGCTTCGTTCGGTCCACAGCATCGGACTGCGTCTTCGTTAACGCACTAATCACGGATGACGATGAAGACCTTGAATCTGAACTAGACTCGTGCGACAAGACAGACGCTGAAGCGTCGGCATCCACACCATCCAAGGAGCATTCCGATCTAGAGGGCCTAGTTCCGTTGTTCGAAGCCAACGAGCACTTCATCCCTGAGGGAACCGTCCCCAGTTTTAACTCTCACTTTGCTGATCTGGCCGCTAGCTGGATTTATATGAAACTAACTGCTATGGGCACTCAGTTCTGGATTACGGATGTGTACGGGACATTGTCATTAATTGCAGCTTTGAACGCACATTTGTGGTCACCGTCGATTAAGCGTTTTGATGCACGCTTTTTTAAATCCTTTGCGCTCCAGTACGCTGCCAACAAGCAGGTATGGAAACGGGGCGTCTCCTTGCATCGTCCCACGAGCGAAATGCATAAGATCTTTATGCGAATGATCGAACTTGCCAAGAGTTTCATTCAGGAGTGTGGAATGGAATGGGATCGTTCTTTTAGTTCCCGAGGGCCACGATTATTCCGTGTGGAAACAGTCAACCCAGCGGTGAAGTCACCTCTCAGACCTGCTGATAGCGCGCTTTCCGTCCGCAGCATCTCACTCTCCATGTTGCCAGCCGAGTTGCAACTCCCTCGTGAAGAGTTCCAGGCACTGCTTACGCAACCGCTGTTCTCAGCTCGCTTGCCTGACTACGTTGGATACACACCTGCCGATGAGAGCCAACTCCCCAACTCCAAGCTACCCTTCGACTTGTGGAAGCACCCACAGATGCAGTCTGATCATGCTCAGAAAATGCTGCAGCGTCTACAAGATGATTTAGCAGAATACGTGTCATTGCGAACCAGCGCTCAGCGTCCTCAGTTGCATGACCTTCTACCTGAGAAAATTACCCTGACGATTGCAGAGTTGTTGGGTACAACCTCGATGACTACAGACGGTACGAGTGTAGTTGGTTCAGATCTTTCAGCGTATGCCGCGACGTTGGTCGCTCCTTTGGATTCAATTTCTGCATCACTAAATGAATTAATACGCAAGGACGAGAACTATGTCATTCGAGCAAGTGCCGTTCTGGACAAGCTTGCGAATAAGGTCAGCCTGGTCGGAGACAGCCTATCAGAGCTCTTTGGTAGACCTAGTGAGCATTGCGAGTCTGAGACTACACTGAATGGACTCCCACGGTTCCCAAGCAAAGGGATGCGGCCGACCCTGCTTGGGCAGTCGACGAGGAAGTACCGACTCGAGGTCCTTGATTGGCTTGAACAGATGCGTAAGGTGATCGCGCAGATTGTTGCACCCCGCCCTCGGCTGCAGTCAAAGAAGGACACTGTCACGCTTGGCTCAAGTGACAATTCCATCTCTGAGGGCTTTAAACAATTGTGTGGACCCCAAGCACCACACTTCTGGTGTACTCTGGCGTCGGAGTCAATTGGTTTGAGCAGCGTAGAAGTAGCCGCAGCCGGCTATCTGGATGTTGTCCCCGTCTGGTATGCTCCTCTAACATCTTCGGAGAGCGCACCATCGCCGCAAGCGTTTGTGGACGATGCATTCCTAACCTTCCAATCGATTGGTGCAATCGCACGACCAAAGGATGAAATGGTTGCTTGGCTCACGATTGATTTGGTGTCTAAACTCCGCAAGCGATACGGTGTCGCGGATCGTAAACCTCGCCAGGAGTTCGTACAAGCCCTATGCAAACTCTGGTACAACACAACTATGACGCTGAAGAACCTCGCAAACAAGCTAAGTTCGATGCGTAAAGCCGGCTTTGAATTGAGACGCCTGCATAAGGTTGCAGAACGTTTGGTCGCCGTCGAGCAAGATGAATCCAACTTGCCGGACAGAACGTCTCATGCGCGCATAGTCCAATACGTCCGTGCTTCCGGTGATTCTACACTCGTTGACGACTTTGCGACCTTGGATCAGCTGCGCACGGTTACTCCTGAGGCCTTGAGTATGAAGCAGATTATGCTTGAGCTTGAGCGACGACATCTAATGCTCAGATCTGCGTATTACCGAACTTTGAAGTATCGTAAGACACTTCGAAAGTTCGCGAAGGTAGTCACTCGTCGAGTGCTTCGTGTCCTTCGACTTGAGACCCTTACTTCGCGTATGACCACTCTATTGACTGCGCTGAGTGATCAAATAACCACGGCACTTAGATGTTGCACCTCGGTCCTCAACGTTTGGGAGGAGTCTCGCCTACGCAAAGGGGAGTATCTCCTAGAACGATATTGTGGTGAACACGCCGTGCTAAATTTCCAGAACCTTGCATCACTGGCACTTTCCACGCATGCTCATGAGTTCAATTGCCGCGATATTCAGCGGTACAATCCCTACTTTAACCCGACAGCGGTTAGTTCACTATTTGCTGTTTACACGGTTATGGGACTTGTTCAAGGTCGTATCTCGCTTGCCAGACGAGTGCTTTGCAGTATCCGGGCATCTCGGGACAAGCTTCTGACCCTGGTGAAATTTGCAAAATCTCAACGAGAATATCAGGCATCTCCGGCAGATGAGAAACCAGTGTCAGGGTCATCTCATCCCGAGGACGTTCTGCAACCCCCGGTACTGCAGCGTCCTCGTTCACTACGCACCGTCTTTTCTGACGCCACAAAGTCGAACTTGACCCTGGCAACGCTTTCTGCGCAGGTTATTCAAGAAATCGACCTGATTGCAGCGCAACTTGCAACCGAGCGCAACGTTTTCTATCGGGGTTACCCCATCGAGCAAGTCGGGGAGACATTCTTCTCTGTGGACACATCTCTGCCTCAGCCTGTGATTCAGGGTCGATTGACACGGACCGCCACTAATGCTCTGCATTCCTATGTAACGAAGGAAGAGACCTTGGATACTACTCCGCTGCTCTTACAGCCCAGCACCCTGATACGTTTTGATCCTAGGTTCTTTGTGTTTGAGCTGGACAATGATATCATTCTTCGCCGTCAACAAGTACTACTCGTTGGATCTTTCCTCGATAGGGCCGAAGTCCCATCGAACGAGAGATCCGACAGTGGCAGCTGCTTACCCTCTGGCGGACAAAAGCTCAAGAAGGCGGAGCTACCGCTGCCACCCCTCCATCTCCCACGTACGAAGGGCCTGTCCCTATGGGAGGTTGCATCATTGTTGGATTTACATGTTCACTCAGGTTTGCCAAGGATTTTGTCTCGCGCTGAATTCGTGCAGCGTGCGTTACGTTCATCGCCAATGAAGTCGTTCAAGCTGGGATCGCGTCTGACAGATCTAGCGCGACGAATGATTGAAAATCGCTATGATATCTTCGTGCGCACACCAGGAAACCTCAACGCGTTTGTCTTGCGAGCCTCACCAACCCAGCATTTGCCGGAGACATCTGAAAAGCTCGTTGATGTCTCTAGCGATGGTTCTCTCCACCCCAACTTCGAAGTTTCAGTTGTCTCAAGCGACAGATCCGACTCTAGACACGTGCTTCATCAATCGCAACGTGCTCGCTCGTTTGCTCAGCACGCTTTTAACCAGCTATCTGCGCTGTTTGCGTCGCAGGCGGTTGGTGAGGAGGGTGGGGCCGATGTCGGGCAGGCAACTGTGAGCGACCTTAAAACACTACAAACGTACCTGACTGGTGATCAAGAAGCGGGTCTCCAGGTTAAGCTCTCCGCATCGAATCGAGTGCACCAACTAATTATGGGTGCAGGTAAGACGACTGTGGTGGCACCTCTCCTCTCTCTGTGTAGCGATAGTGCAATCCCTGATTGGCATTTAAAGCTGCTCTGGGTTCCTCCTTCTTACCATGTGGTGTCCCCCCACTTCATCGAATACTCTGCACCAGGCCAAACCGTACAAGGTGAATGCCTATCACTGCCTGCGTGTGTCCAAAGGGAGGCTGGGTACGTTTTCGATGAATCGCTTTTGGTCGATAAGGATGGAAAGCGAACTGCTGATGTGAGGTACATCCCGCCTGATCAGGATTCACAAAGCACATTCTATCAATTCATTGCCACTCAGCATCATGGCAAACGTATGCGGCGTCTCATTAGTATCGTTGTGCCACCAGCTCTGCAGTACATGACAGTTCAAGTGATGCGGTCGCGGTTCACAGGCTTGCTCAAGAAGACAATTTTTACGTTCAAATTTGAACGCGATGAAGTTATGACAGCACTCTTCGTTTCGACTCGACCTCAGCTCCAGCAGTCGGGTCCCGATGCATTCGGACAGGAAGGAGACGAAGGTGAGGTTCGACACATTCCATTCCCGTCTAGCCTCATTAAAGAAAAATCCAAAGCGCTGACAGCTGAAGATCTATCTGCCGATAGTCAGGATGCGGAGCTGTCGCGTTTGCATTCGCATAAGAGGCGCGATCCTCCAAAGCAACTCGATCTCGATGACGGACAAGTCGAGCAGCTGCATGCTCGGTTGCCTATGGAAATGTACCTCGACAAGTTGCGCATGGCTGTTGAAGTCGGCGGTGTATTGGTCTCGAATGACACGTCAATTAAATCCTGTATGCTCAAGTTTATTGAGTGTCGTCACGAACTCGAGTACTTGTCAGACATCTTGCGAGAGTCGGTCGAAGAGCTTCCGTATGTGCCAGAGGCCAAGACATCCAGTGATGGCGCGACAGCTGTAGCCACAACTAGGACTGATCCACGGATTATTTGCAGCGACAGGTTCGATGGGTCAGGTATACCCATCGTCGGATATCTCCCCCAGCGTAGCAGAGAGACGGTGAAGAAACTGATCGAACAGTCTGTGAAGGACAAAAATCTGTCCCCGAGCCTCGAGAGGAACCATCCACTCGTTCGTTCGGCGGTGATCCACTCGATCTTCCCTCGAGAGACGAAGAAGCTCATCCGCTTAACCGAGGTCTCGGAGAAGCTGCGTGAGGGACTGACCCTGTTACTCTCAGGAACATTCATTATGGATGAGGTCGATCTGTTGCTTCACCCGTTGAAATCCGAGCTCAACTTCCCAATCGGTAGCAAGCGACCGATTCTTCCCTCTCCGATCCGTTGGATTGTACCCATTGTATTCTTCGAGGTATTTGAACTTGGTGTCGAGCTCGCGAGACAAAGCTTAGCATGGAGCAAGTCAAGGAGGGCCTCCATGGGCAATACTTTCTCATATGAAGGTGGGGGTGATGATTCGGCTGATCAGTTGCCCGATGACGGTGTGACGGAGCTTGTGCGACAATTCTCGCTGCGAGATAAGAGTGCACACGCTGCAACCAGCCCGGCCGAGGTAGAAGATGAGGTGCGACCGCCTGCACTGGAGCGCGCACATTCGATTGACGAAGCTGAGCTTCGAGAATCCCTGTTGTCTGCTCAAGCAGCCCCGAGCCCCAGTCCAGGTTCTAAACCTAAACAGGTCGTCGCAGCAGCAGGTGGTGTGGATACTGTGATGACAGGCGACTCGCTTGAATCTCTTGTGGCAATCACTCGAGGCATCGCAAGAGGTATCCGACAACGCGCTATTATGCTTGTTCCTCACTCACTTCTGCTCTCACATGAGTTTTATTACGCTGAACTCTTGCCACACATGGCACGACGTCTGCTTGTTTTCCTGCGCTCGTGCGGTGTTGATGTAAAGGACGAATCAGCTAGCCGAGTGAAGTTGCCGAAGCACAGATTGGTTCCGCTGCGACTTGACAAATTCGTTACCAAGTGGTACACTAAAGATTCAACGGACGATTTTGTCCCTGTCGAATCAAATGCACTTACTGTTGCTGGCCAACAGGCGCGCACCGAAGAGGATGACGAGAAGACATTTGGTGAAGTGGATACACTCCTTGCATACATTGTGGATGAGGGCGTTCATGCTTCCGATCAGGGACAGGGCGCTGGATGGCTTGTCCAAGAGCATGTAGCACCAGAGTACATTGCGTTGTTGAACCTAACTCGGGATTGGCTAATCTCGTATGGCCCGCACTGTCTGAGCAAGATGAATAGGGTGTCCTACGGTCTACTTCCACCAGGTTGGGTGCCGCTTGGAAGTGATTCGAGTGACGTTGTCGCTGAGCAAAGCAAAGCCCGAAAGCTCGCAGCGGTGCCTTTCGTTGCAAAGGATGTACCCTCTCGGTCATCCGAGTTTGCGCACCCTGATATTTTGGCAGGTCTCACCTATCGTGCGTACCGGATCCAAGGCCTTCGCAAGAGTGACCTGCGAAATATGTTAATCTCAATGAAGATGTCACACCACAAAGAGCTGGGTCCTGAGCACAAACGCAAGAGCTACACCATTTTCAAGTCGTGGGTCCAAAAGTATGAGGCACAATTCAGCTCGCAAGGCTCTCAATCTATCAGCTCTCACTTTGGAGCCTCTCTCACATTGCCTAGTATCCAACCCAACGATCCTGCGCAGTTGGCCAGGTTGCATGCGATGTTTGCAAAGCTCCCAGTCGTAGTGGAACACTATGTCCTCCACTATGTACTGTCACAGATCATGTATCACCAAGAACTGAACCTTTCGGCATCGGGCTGCGATCTTGCATCGCCACTGGTTACACAAAAGCTTGGCTTCTCTGGCACACCCTCTGAACTCCTCCCCATGTCAATGGGACCTTGTTTGTTTGAAAGGGGTAGCGAAGGCCAGATTGTTGCATTGCTCTCTTCACCTCATGTCGTTGCGCTGAAAGTTTTGCCATTCCAGTGGACCGTTGATAGCATTCTTGCAGGTATCGCCACAGCACAGAACCCTCCACTGCACGCTCTTATTGACACTGGTGCGCTGATCACTGGTCTAAGTAACTTTGAAACAGCGCAGCGATTACTTGAGCTGGGCCTAGATCACGTCGATGGTGTGGTCTACATCGATGAAGGAGATCAGCCTCAAGTGCTCCTCCGTTCCGGCGCAGTTGTGGCATTCAGCCAATGTGGTTTGCCACTGAATCGACGCTTCACCTTCTACGACCAGATCCACACAGTCGGCATCGACATAGCTCAACCACCCACTGCAGTGGCCGCAATTACACTTGGTAAGGACATGACCTTGCGCGATTATGCACAGGGAGCATTCCGTATGAGAGGAATTGGTATAGGTCAGAAGCTTCAGGTGATAATCATTCCCGAAATCGCCCGGATTATCAATAATGTGATCAAGAGCGATCAGACTCCCATGCCAATCGAAGCCTCGGCAGCTCCTGGTCCAGCCGCTGACGTGAGCACACCAGTCACCCGAACCAGTGCTGTATCCCAGTCTCTCCTCAGAGATATCACGATCACTGATGTACTCGGATGGCTAGTTACAGCTGCAGTTCGACAAGAGCGCCTTCAGCTGATCCAGCTCCTCAAGCAAGACAGTGAGTCTGGTGCAAGGGCACACGCTTTGGCCTTCCTCATGCGACAAGTGCACGCAGAGGAGTGGAATCGCGATCTCTCGGAGGTGACGCCTTTGGATTCCGCTCTTCGCTTTGTCAACCTTACAAGCGAAGGTGCACTGCGTTTCAGACAAGAGAAACAGTTACTGTTATCCTATCCAAAGCCTGAGCGGCTGCATGCAGCGACAATGCATCACCTTGCGGTTGGTATGTTCTGGGAGAAGATTGATGAGTCGTTGTTAGCCCACGTACCCAAGTTGCATTCGAATACTCTACTCAAAGGCTTCGTTCGGAGGGCACAGCTTTATATGCAGATGAAGCCTTGGATAGGGTATTCTGCTCAGAGTTCTACCACTGGGAGCTCTCAACAGGCTCGCCCGCGAGGAATACTTTCGCCACTTTACTATCCGGAGCGTGCTCACCCAGCGGTAGGAATCAGCCTATCCGCTGGATTCACTCCCACTGCTCTATCAACGCTCTTGATTATTGCTGCGAGGGCTGCAAATGAAGGCGCACTCGCCATGGCGTCGGAGAAATACGATCAGGAAATGGTCAATGAACAAGAGGTTGAGATTGAGGTTGAGGTTGTGACGGAGGACTCAGCGCTCGATTTCCACAGATCTGAAGTGATTGAAGCGCCATGGACTCTCCCTGTATTCCTACTGCCACCCGTGATGTTCGCTTCCTGCGTAGCGGAAGCCCAAATAGAGGCAGCGTTGCTGCATGCCGCGACATTGAAGGCGAAGCAGAACACTCTTCCGCCGAGCTCATCGAGCCCAAGTCCGCGTATCGAAGAGGTTAAGCCACGTGATGAATCGGCAGCCGAGGGGCCAATCAAGACTGAGAACACTCAAACTTCCGAAGCGGTTGTTGGAGCTGGCTCTGCTTCCTCGACATCCACCCAATCTAAAACGACAGGGTCAACTCCTGGGGCATCCGAGACTGGGGTGACAACAGGCGCAGTGACGAAGTTAGCTGGGGCTCTGAGCCAAGGCTTCTTCGCTCTTCGCGGACGTTCGCATCCTCCAACATCTTCGGGGGGACCACTTTCTGGTGGCAGAATGTTGGGATCTCATCTCCGTGCCAAACCTGAGTTTAGCTTCGATTTGCCGCAAGAGTTGACGGCGAAAGTATCACCATCGAAACCGCCCATCCAACAGGTGAATTCACAAGTTGATGACGCCATTCGAGCGCTTGAGCAGCGCCTGGCCGTGTACCGGCCACCCACAGCGGGGAAGCAGCGAAAGGAACAGTCATTGGCAGCCCTTATTCGCGCATTGTATTGCGAAATGGCGAACCGAGCTCGAAGACGCCAGCTCACCACGACCCCCGAGGTTGAGTATTCCTTGGCTTTGCAAGAAGCACAAACAGGAGCCATCCCCTCACCGTATAGTGTTCTTCCGTTCTATCCGCTGCACGAGTTCTCGATGTATATGTGTCAAACGCTATACTTGCCTGGCGGCGCGCGATTATCTCGACGCTTCTACTCTCCACTGCCAATTGCCCGTTCACAACGAAGACTGTGTGATATATCTGTTGTGATCGATTGGAGATTTGCTTGCATCGCCCCTTCAAAGCGCAAAGCCTCCTGGCATATGCCCCATGAAATGAATGACAAAGCCTTCTATAAAAAGCAGTCTACCGTTGTAAAGGAGCAAATGCGAAAGGACCTCGAGGCAGCGCTTGCTCTTCTGGCCGGACCCAAGAATCAGTCTGTCGATTTTGATCGTGTAGCTTCGGTACTCCATACCGCAGGTCTTAAGAGTTATGCTCACGTACTTCGGGGAAAACTCGAGGGCCGAGGAACCGTCGAGCTCTCGTCGTTATCGACAGTATTCGAGCACATGATTAACATCTGTACGAACCCAGAACTCCAACCCATTCCTGAGTATGACAGCTACGTGACCGGTAGCGAACTCATTGCAATCGATTTGAGAGAAGCTGCCGCTCTTCGTAAGGCGATACAAACCGGCGCGCTTTCCGATCAATGCATGCAAGTTGTAAAGGTGCTCTCTAGGGCGATCGTCGCAGCACGTGACAGGTCAGATTGGCAGAGCCAGCTGCCAATTAGTGCAATGCTCTTGTCATTACGCGATTTCCAAAGCGGCTCAATAATCGAGACGTGGAACTACAATCTCGAAGAAGCCGTCGCTCATCGGATTGGCGACGTAGATGCCTTGCCTGGGGCTAGAGATATGTTCAAAGCGTTTGTCGATCAAGGGGCCGAGAAGCTCTACAAGAACCCATATGTTGCCACATCCCACGCAGTACTTCGCTTCTTCAATGGTGATATGTTTTACTCAAAGTACGAGGTCGCGCAGGCCCTTCACACTCTGGCCTTTACGGATCCATCACAGCGACTCGCCTTCTTCCAGCGCACACTGGAGTGCAGAAACCGTGAGAAGCTCCCCACTCCGACTGCCATCACAGGAGCGAACGGAAGCACGTCAACAGTCCAACTGCCAGACGATCAGAAGGTTCAAGCCTCAAGCAATAGTCAACCACTGCAAGCTTCAATTGGTTTAAGTAGTTCGGCACTGCTCCTGACGAGAAGTCGTTCACCTGCCCACCTCTTCACGTATTTCTGCAGTAAGCTAGCACTTAGGACGGCCATTGCAAACAGTGGACAAAATGTCTTGCAGTTGTTCCAGCAGTTTGACAAGTCCGGCAATGGCTTCCTCTCACGATACGATCTGATTGTGGGTCTCAGAAGCCTCCCGGGATTGGAAGAGCTCGATGAAGGGCTCATTTTAACCATGCTTCAGGAGTACGACATCGATGCTGATGGAGTGTTGAACTTCGCCGAGTACACAGAACTCGTCCAGCCCGGTGAAGAATAACGATTCATTATCATTATGCCAATGTCGAGGAATCGTGTCGATGCCGGGGGATTTATTAACACAACAAAACACAAATGCACTATGTTAGGGTACATTAGTTACCTCTCGTATTCACATCTCGCGCACCATCAACAGCTACTGAATAAAAATGCGTTTTGTCACACATTATTGTCATATGCATTAATGTCATATGCCTATTCTAGCTGGGCAGCTAATCTCGGCCCAGGGCATCGGTACGGCAGACGGGACATAATGGCGTCTTACGCAGCCATGGGTCGACACATTTTGCGTGGAATTGGTGCAGGCAGGCCAGAGATCTAATACGCCTATCATTTTGCATGGATTCGAGGCAAATTGCACACGGCTCAGTCTCAGACTTGCGTACCGTAGAAAGCGGCAGTGCGTTCACTTCAGCGTGCGTTAGACCCGGCCGATGCCTGTCCGAATCCTCCGATACATGCGGATTTCTCGGGAACCTTGTTAGAGTAGGCTGACGCTGAGTGCGGCGAGGCCCTCGAAATCCTCCGGAAAACATATCTGCAATAAGTGATCCTAAAGTTGGAATATCGGGTTCATTTTCACCTGACTCTCTCCTAATCAAGACAGGTACGTGGAAGCCGTCTGAGTCGTCGGACGATTCCGACTCCATGGACGCTCTAGATTCCACGACACGACTCTTTGCCTCTTCGGCTTCTCGGCTGACTTGCTCTGCGAGTGCCCTTGCGTAGGCTTCATCAGCTTCCAGTAGGCGACGGGCACGAGATTTCTCTTCTTCGTGCAGCGCATTTTGTAATTCCAACGCTATCTGATAGTCCGAGATCGTGGAGTCATCCATGGGTAGTGTCGTTGCTGACGTCCCCGCCGCCGTCGCCGCTGCCGCTGCTGCTGCTGCTGCTGCTGCTGCTGCTGCTGCTGCTGCTGCTGCTGCCGATGGTGATGATGACGAGGACGCATTCGAATCTATCGTAGTGGAAGAGTCGGCAGGATACCGTATGCCACGTACAGCAACGACCCCGCTATCATCGACGTATTCAACCGGGTATTGGTCGCCAAATTCTTGACCTGGAGGCTCCGCGCTCGAGGGGGATGAAGAGGATGCCCCCATTGCTGAAAAAGGCTGCAGTAAGAGTCGCGGAGCTGCTTCTCGTTGGGGTTCTGCGAAGTTTGGGTCACAAGTGAGGTAAATCTGAGTATGGGGTCCGACCCCTCCTTCAGGGAAGGGTTCGGTGGAGGTCACATACCAAAAGGTGGGGTGGTCTAATCCCGGCTGTGTAAAATATAGATACTGCTGCCGGCGAACCGTGAATCGATATGGAATTACACCTGGACCTGTGGCGACAGGCTTTGGCCCATAGTAGCTCTCGATGTCGAGTGGACCTCTAAGGGGATTAGTTTCTGGGCTCCACCGAGTTAAGGTCACGGCTCGCAGCATCCGAGGAACACGAGGTCCCATGCGTGGCTCGAGGGTTACCTCTCCGATGGGTGATCCTAGTGGTGGTATCGAGTCGAGATTTCTCATCTGTGCTAGTGTCAGCATCGTGGCTGCGACGCCTGGATCGATTCCGATCATCCCAACTGGTACATCTGGATCGTCGACCACACTCACGAGTGCCTCTTCTCGGGATGGTCCCTTCAGTGCGGCATAGTAGCGAATGTTCCTCCATGTACTGCTGCCCGTAGGTGTGGTACTTGAGGGCGTTGTCGGCGTGATCGACGAAGATGAACTCTGTCCAGAACCACTTGTTCCTGAAAAGTTTCTAGTGTCGCTTGCAGCGGCAGCGGCGGCGCCCGCGGCGGGTGGCGCAGGTGCTACTGCAGCTGCATAACCTGTTCCACTACTCGTGGACGTAGCTGTGTTGGCCGGTGGTGCAGTATAACCCCAGGGTGCAAAAATTTGGACCATATCGACGGGATTGAGTCTCGCCTCGCATGGGATACATGCGGGGTAGACATAACAACTATACGACATTCGAATAAGAATGAAGCTGATCTGTCGTTCCACCCGTAGAGACCCGACTCGCACGCGTTACGAGTATCGGTTTTACAATGTTCAGCAAAATGGAATTTTATCTTTCCAAGTCTTCAGCAGGGGGAAGAGAGAGAGTCTGAGGCGGCTGCAGGTGTGAGTACCGACCTTCACGAGAAGGCAAACGGCACAATCAAACTAGGAATACAACCGTAACTGCGGCTGGTATCGCACACTGACTTAGTAGTCGGTGTGTAGTGTAGCCGATGTAGTTTATGACTTACTGCGTGAGGGGAAGACTGTAAATGAATGGGAGTGAAGTGTAGTAGCAAACTACAGAGCGAACGGAAGATGGAGTAAAAAGGTTGTAAGGAGTATAAAGTAGGTTCAAGAAACTTGAAGACGAGGATGAAGAAGCTAAAACATAGCCCAGCGACGATCGAGGCGGACACACTCCAACCCGATTAATTCGAACAAGCAGTCGTTCGGGCATGCCAGGCTGGTGCCGAGGTAAGATGCAGGTCACGCATCCTTTGTACACTACAAACAAGCAGTATTACTGATACGATATGCGATATAGATATAGGGATTGCAACGCCAGCTTCGTCTATCGACAGATTCGACATGACTCGAGCGTGGCGGACAATGAAAGATGAAGAACTCTGAAGCCTCACATAGGGCTGAGAGCTCCTCGGGTTGTGCTGCGCTTTTGTTACTCAGACCAGATATCTAGGCAATTCGCATTGAGGGCAGGGGACAAACAAACAAACAAACAAGGAATCAAAAAAACAAGACGTGACAGTTGTGTGTGTCATCAAAGAGGCGGGGTGGGCAGGGCTCAGACTGATGGGTACGAACATAGGCAGATAGGAGCAGACAGAGGAATTGCTAGACAATGGTCAGCACAGTCTGGCCACAAAATAGCCTTCAGGATCACATCAAGGTCAGAAATCCAAGCTTAGGTTTTGACAATTGAGCCAACGATTCGATTGGGGTCATATGTAGGGGAGATTGTGGTGACGAGTAACCTTGCGAAGTTGCCGAACTCGACACATGAAGGCTACCGCTTCAGTGAAGCGCCAGCTCAAACAACAAACTGGACTCTAAGGGACACGAGGGTGATTGGGATTGACATGCACATGATACAAAAGACACACAAGGACGCTAACTAAGCACTCAAATTACTCAAATTGAGAAGCAAAGCTGGAATTAGTGAGTGGGAAACGAGTTTTACAGATCAAATGCAATCAAACGAATGATAGCACGACGAACATAGAACACTAAAGGAAACAGATGAGAATCAGGAGTTAGAGCGGCGACGCAGCTACGTTCGAATTCCGATGTAGAAAAAAGCGTGGGAGCAACGCCGGCGTTGAAGGGAAAGATGTAGTGCAAAATGACTACAATGGAGGAGACGAAAGAAAAAACAATGAGCTGCGGGATTGACAAATCAATTAACAATACGATTATGATCATGGAGCGACAGGGAGAAGTTATGGCTTGTGGTGTAGAACAAAACAATAACTACCCTATGCCCAAATGCTGTCGTAACTACTCTACTGCCTGGTTAGGATATGTGTCTAAGTTGATGAGGCGGAGCGAATCAATCATATGTGGCTTACTCCGGCAATTCGTAAACGCCAAGTGCCGTGAGAGAGAGCGGCCCCTTGAACGGTCCGGTGCCAACAACATCACTTGCCGGGGGATGCGGCTTCGGATAAGGATCAGAAAGATCGTACGGCTTAACATACAGCAACATGAAGCGAATGTCACCGGAGGTGGTATAATAAAGGTTGTACGTAATGATAACGGGTTGTTCTGTCCCATCTTTTCGACGGAAACTGCTTCGTCGATAATAATACCCTGCTCGAGTCAGCAGAGCGCTTACTAATGGAAGTGGCGAAGTCCTGTTCGAGGTGGTGATCCAGTTATCGTACTTTTCCGGATCACCAAGGATTACTTCCAGCTCGTCGAGCTCATATCCGAGCATGGACGCGAAATGTACGTTACAGAAAGAACTCGGGAGTATTGTGTCTTGTCTATACACAAATGCAAGCGCAGGGAACGAACACTGAAGCCCTTTGGTCTTCTCTAAGGCATCTTGAATATCGTCCCCGGCCTCTTGTGTAGGGGGGTCAACCGCGACTGCAACAGCTGAGGCTGCCGCGACGTCAGCTGCCGGGTCATCTGATGTGGAAGTGGGTGGGAATGGTGTGGGTAAACCATAATTAGTTTCCAATGAATTGATGAACGCAGCGAGAGGAATCGCATCGAGGGTACGAGAAAGATGGAAAATCTTGGAACTCGTTTTGCGAGAAATCTCCATGCATATTTGGGAGCACTCGGCCAGGAGCCTGCGATCTTCGCTCGTTTCATCGGATGAGGTCAAGATGCTTTCAATCTCGGCCTCCACGGCCTTCAAGTATTGATAGCACCGGAGAACCCGTATCGATGACATGGATGGGAAATCGGGAGGCATGAGCGGTTGCGGCGGGGCGTAGTCGAGATTAGCAAGTTCATAGTTGTCTGTACCTGTGCTGAGGTCTGTACTCGCGGCCACTAACTCGTCATCGCGGCGGTTGAGCTCTCCGGCGACTTGAGACAAGACCTTGGGAGTACTCTCCTTCATGTCATCTTGCAATGCAGCACTTAGTCCTAGCGTAGCGTCAGGAGGATCCCTGGGCACAACATCAGCTGACGTACGAAGCAGTCGAGGTGTTGCTTCGAGCTGATGGGAGCTCAGAAGTAGCGTGTTGGATATACTCTGCGAGTTACTTGCACCTAGGCGAGATGATCCCTCTTCGCCGCTCGTAGTGTACTGGAATCGCGTGAGTGCTGGCGAATGCAAGGGAGTTTGCTGGGTACTCGCGGAATAGTATCTGGAGAAAGCTGGGGGTTGGGTTTGGACAGCCAAAGATGGAGTTCGCCCGCGTGGCAAACTCTGCATGGACGACTTGTTTTGTGCGTTTAATTGACTGACAGCCCGATTCAGGGCCTTGGGGGAGGATAAATAGGCGGCTAACATATTGCTCTTTGCCTTGAGCACCCTGGGGGCCATCGCCTTCTTGTCGGAAGTCGGGCTAGGTGCGTTCGTCGCGGAAGGTACGGTTGCAGAGCTTGCTGAAGCAGCCAAAACCGAGTAGGGACGCCGCATTCCAATTCTTGGCTCGTAGAGCGAATGCTCAGAGCTGTCATCACTTGGTGTTGGGGAACCAGAAGCCGCTTGACGAGTGCTATTGCCTGTCGCATTAGATCCATCACAGACGGCTCCTGATGAGGCATCTTCCTGACGGGGATGCGATACGTCCCGTTGAGTAGTACTTCCGGGTTTCACAGCTGGGAAGAATGACTCGTCACTACCACTGCCGAGACCGCCGGTAGTCGGTGCGAACACTGGGGCCGATCCGAGGTTTCGGTACCTGGCCGGCGCAGATTCGCTGGTGGCCTTCGCACTCATGAGATTCCCATGCTGCGATGAATCCTGCTGCTCCTCATCTGAGACAACTCGCTGATTGGATCTGGTCCTTGATACCATTCGTCCATAAGTCGGAGCAGGGGAATGTCCAGGGGTTGTCTGGGGTGACGAACCTGAAGAAAGCCCTGAGGGATTTCTACTCATCACGGGAAGACTGTCTGCAGATCCAGATGACGATGAAACTCCGATCTGTGATACCATCGCTGGGTCATGCATGGTAGCTGTCACGATCGAGGCTGTTTTGCCAGTGGAGCTGAGATTAGCCTTGACACCCGAAGTGGTTCTTGTGGACAGCCCTGGACTCCCTGATGAGGAAGTTTTCTTCCTGCCACGAGGCTTCGACTCAGGGTAGACACATTCTGATACACCTGCAGCGAGGCATCGAGAACACGAAGGCCGTTGACTGTCACACTTGACCTTAGACGCGCGACATCGAGCACAGGCCTGAGGAACTCGACCATCAATGCCGAGCTTGATGGGGAGACCAAATGAGTTGCGAGAAGATCCTCCTTGCAACTGTTGAGTCTGCTGAGGTCGCAAGGCGTTTGGTAGTGGCGTTGCCTCTAAGGAAAACGAGGCGGCAGCACTACCTAGCGCAAGGTTAGGATTGTTGCCTGCTGCACCAGCACTGCGACTTGGGCCTGACTCGCTCATCCCGACACCAGTGCGGTAGTCAGGGGCTGGACGGAAAGACATTAGATGAATCAGTCCACGAGCGTGTTTCTAAACGAGACTTCAGTCGCGTGTACGTGGTGCTACGCCTTAGTTGGATGAGTCCGGCAATGACGTGATTGACTTGTGAGGCCTCCGCGCAGGGGTTGCGTGCACCGATTAAGCACGATTAACTCGATGACAAGTGGGTATTCGAGTTGAAGCAACCTGCGTACGCACCTCGCGTACAGCGTCACCTATCACAACAAAAGCCTTCGCTTGGTACAAGCGATACTAGTGGCTCGACGAATCGCCGAGAGTGCCGATGGCACGCGTGTCAGGTCGCTGTCCAACGGGAACCGAGACGATCCGCCGGAAATTGGACTAGAATGACCGCGAACAGGCTCAATAGCCTCGTGAGTCACTCAGCCCGCACCGGAAAAGACCCGTCCGCGCCTCGAAAGCGCCGTGTAAACTCGATTCGACCCGTGAATCGGGAAATCGAAATTTGAGACGGGGATAACGTCTATATACATAAATAGTGGGCGTGCGTATCAACTTGAAATAAGTTTTACCAAGCCAAAGAATATGCTCACATAGGATTTGGCTCATGTCATATACCATGTTACCCTAAATCTGATACTCTCGCCATTGTTCTCACCTTCGTTTCTTCACTTCTTTCCGGGCCAGGACGGATAGCACGAAACAGCTTTTCACTGTTGGGGTATTCTGACACCCCAGGAGGCGGCAATTCTTGTCGCCGCAGTAGAAACCTGACTGCACTGGACCGGCATGGAGCGCAGCACATGATTCACACAATGTGTGCGAGATGGCCTAGACTGCGGGGAAATCGGATACAACTGAGGGACATTTTGACCATATGATAGCGCTTCGGTTCCAGATGCATCACGGCTCGCATGCCTCGTCTCGCAACAGCAAGAACAAGGAATCACGTGCGGTGCGGTTTTCAGGGCTATGATGACAGGACACGGGAGTGTGATCGGTTATGGAACGGAATCCAGATTGATCAGGCCCTGCACAAGTAGCCTGCGTGACCGCGTTGAATTCTGTGCATGCCATGTCCCAACATGGCCCCTGCAAAGTACTGCATGCAGGAGCCCGATTTTGAATTTTGCCCACGTCGCGTGTCGACACACCGTTTCCGGCGCTTGTCGGAGTTTACGGCAGCAAAAAAATTCGATGCAACCGAGACATCAGGTGGATTGAAAGCGTGAATTGAGAAGATGTGATTTCATGAGGTTTAGCGGAGTGTGTGACTCTGAAAGTGTATTGATTCGAGAGTACATACCATGTGGCCTACTATCATGTGGTTGTTTTGTCACTTCGCTTCAAGATGCGTGTCATCTATGCTTCACAAATCGTCTCTTCACCGTTAGCTCACTACTTGAGTGATAGCACATGCTGCAAGATCACGTGCGAGAACATGCTCCGCAGGGCCGAGCACGCCTCGTGAGTGTATGACATCTCGGGTGTTGCGGATTTAGCTTGGCTTCATGCGTCTTCAACAACCACGTGCAGGCTGCGGCAGACCACTCACTCACGCACCCGGACATTGAACGCTAACTTGTAGCAGGGAGATTCCCCACAGCTAGCAACATGGCGGGATCGACCGAGATCAAACTTTCTAAGGGCACCGCTGCGGGTGAGACCGAAGGTAAGACCAGATCCGCTAAGCGGGACTCGAAGCCAACCAGCAGTACAAACACCAAGGCAAAGACCAAGACGACTGATGAGCAGGCTGGCAAGCCCATTTACCGCCGTGGTGGTGATACTGGACGTGAGTGGGGTGACAACTGGCCCTACCCCTTGCGCTTGGGCATTGGTATCATCTTGACCATCAACTTCGTGATTTTCTGGGCGTTCCCCATTTGGAGTCAGGGTCAGCTATGGCGTAAAGTGCTGTGCCCATTCTTGCGCCCTGTCTATCAGTATTTCGACAATAACAAGCACTTGCGGGCGTTCGCAGCGAAGTACATTTACCGTAACCCCCGTCACGCAGATTTCTTCTTCCAGGCATGCCTCGTGAACATTGGCTGGGGTCTTCCTTTCCTCTACATCTTGTACCAGCAGGTCAAGTATGGCACTTTGACATGGTTGCAAATCTACTTCTACTACTTCGCATGGGTCGGTTTCGGTGGTCGTATCATGGGTTCGGCTTACACCTTCGCGCACAAGGAGGGGCACAACAACTACCTCTACAAGCCATGGCTCGCGAACACAATTGGTAACTGGTTCGAGAACTGGATTGGTAGCTTCTTCGGTAATCTGCCTTACAACTTCTCGACTAGCCACATCTACATTCATCACCGTTTGAATGCTGGCTCGGGTGACACCTTCTATCAGTGGGATCTTGATCGCACGTCTTGGAAGCACTTCATGATCTTCCTTCACCGCATTATTCTCCACACCATCGGTATCTCATCATTTATGTACTTCCTGCAGAACCCACGCTACCGCAAACAGGCATTCCAACTTGCCTGGGGTATTGTCATCTACTGGGTGATCGTCCCCACCATGCTTTTCAAGCTCACCCACTCGTGGAGCTTCTTCTTCTTCGTCTACATCCAGCCTCAGATCTGCATGACCTTCTTCTTGGCTTTCATGAACTACGCCTTCCACGCATTCATCGATTACAACGAGGACGGCCGCCACATCACCTGTGTCAACTCCACCCTTATCGTTGGCGGTGATGATGACTACTTCGGTGAGGATGACCACATGGCACACCACAACGCAACCCATGTCTACTGGCGTGATCTTCCTGCCTTCCAGAAGACCCAGTACGAGAAGTGGCGCACACACAACGCATCTGTGTTCCGAGGTCTTTCCATTGTTGAGCTCGCTGCACTGATACTTTTCAAGGATTGGAATTCCCTTGCTGAGCATTACGTGCAGTTTAACGACGGCGATGAGCATGACGTTCAGGAGCCTAACAATGCTGCCTGGGGCTCGCTTGCTCATGGCAAGCGCACAGATTCAGAGTCCAAGCGCTTGTGCGAGCTCGGTTCAGAGAATCTCACTGAGACCTTCAAGTCATCCGTCTGGAACCGAACGGGTCGCCTTAACAAAGAGGAAATTATTGCTATGCTCAAGTCCCGAGCTACTCGACTAGAGCCTCGCGATATTCCGTACGAAGTTCTTCCACTCGAAGAGTTCGAAGGTATGGGTGATCCCGACAAGATGAACTAACTTTTCAGTTAGCCAGTCTTGACCTCTATCCACTTTCATGTGATCGGCCCCAACGCTCGTTGACTATCATCACCGCCAGAGAGGGTACATTCGCAGCTGGACAGTTAAATTGTACTGGCCATTGGTTACAGTTGCCAGACTCGTGTTGAATAACCACAGTGATTCAAGCCAAATCTTGTGTAGCAAACAACTATTCCTATATATTCATGTATCCTAACCTAACACACTTCACTTCTCACTGCATCCTGCCATCCTGTTATGGCATGGTCTACGGATTTCCTTTTGCCATGCTCCTGCAGAGAGGCGGCAAAGAAAAGAGAGACATTTAATATCCTCATCACTCATCGGGAATGGTAGTTCAAGCTGGAGAGGATTCCGGCTCCGCGAGGTCGGATGATGGCAGGCGATGGAAACTGAATTTTATACTGATCCCACATCATCCGAAGGCTTGCAATGGACATATTATGCATTCCCAAGTGACGTTCGCCCGTTCATCTCTCACACAGTCCGCCAGGTTATAGCGAGAAGCTGTTTGTAAAGAAACACATCCCCACCCTATGTTTAATACATCAGTTACGTGGTTTTCATTGGTGAAATAGTAGCGGATAAAGAACAGCAAGTATGGTAGTAGCAGCATGGACTATGCGGTACTTCGTGGTAGGTAAACTTTGGATACTCATCGGCCGGTTACACGGTGCAGGCGATGGAAAATTAAAGGAGAATCGATGCTTTCATGGTGCCATATGAGTGAGCGCGGACTCAGGAAGAGATTGACGTGACTGAATTGGTGGACAATCGCGACAACCACTAGAAAACACAGCTCTCGAACACGGTCTGACATATTTCGCTTGATACTAGCATTTTGAAGCTATGTGCATGAGAGTTACTCTGAGGCTTCCTTACGGACTCGTTTCGGTGCTGAATCGGTCATACCATTTTCCGTGTCGCTAACATGAGACTCGTCATTTGCTCCTACGATGGGGCGCTTGCTTCCAATGTCGAGGTCAGACCCTGATGAGGATGATGACGTAGATGCAGCTGACGCAGCCAGTTCGAAGTCCTTGATATCACGAGCATCCAAGCTACCCTCAAGAGACAGCTCGGTAGCTGCAGTACGCAGTTCATTCGAGTCGAGTTGCATCGAGCAGCCAGGCACCATCGCGGCATGACCGCTCGCAGCAGGGGAGTTTGCACACGATGGCAGCTCAGCCACGTGGCAGCGTGGAGAGAATAAGTTGCTGTCTTCCTCATACGCACATTGGCTTGATATGTTGCTCGCGGTGCGGTCGACTGTGGCTGTGGGAGCCGCGGTCGCCATCTTCTCAGCTTCATCACTGGGCTTCGAGATTTGCTCTGGGGCATCACAAGATGATGCTTCTGCTCCCTCAGTGATGCTCACTGAAGCTTGTGCGCTGATAACAGCCTGATACGTGCACGACACGCAAGTCGCTTGTGTGCACGCATACACCGCTGGCGTAATGCCGGGGATAGCCTCGACACGAGATGATTTGATGGTGCCTTTGAGGTATTTGTAGATATCAAGGAGCATGCGGATATCTTCCAACTCAGTTCGCACGAGCTTCAGCTCGTTCTTCATGACATGCACACGAGGCTCTTGCATTGCGTCAGCAGCGAGATCAGCGGCGGCATTGTTACCTGCACTTTGGGGATACATGTAGCGCTGCTGGTGTGGGTGCTGTGTTTGCTCCTTGGATCGCTGCTCCTGTTCAGCCTTGATCTTCTCCAGCTTGGCCTTGGCCAGTTGAGTGGCCTCCTCCAGCCGACCGATGTGCTGTTCGCATTGAACAATGGCTTGCTGGCGCTGCTGGAGCTTGCGGCAGCGTGCAGCGAGTTCATCGCGCTCGGTGTAGAGTGCATCGCGCTCTCTCATCAGATGTTGCACACGTTTCTGAATTCTTTCACGAATCATGTCGCGAAGCTTAAGCTTTCGTTCGATCATGCCCCTGAGTTCGAGAACCTCCTGAGCGAATGCCAGCTTGCGGGTTTCAATTTCGCGAATAAGTGTATCAGCGTCATCTCTCGCCTTCTGCGCCGCAGACGAGAAGTTAGGAAGCATGACAGTGAGCATTTCATATCGATTCTGCGCCTCGGCACACTTTTCCTTCAGGTGAGAAATTTCCAACTTCAGTGCGTTGATTTCATTGGTGTCTACAGGACGAGTAGAGAGCAAGATACGACACGGGGTCGGTAAGCATACGCATCAGTCATGCATTAGGCAACTTGAATAACACCGTTTTACTACCTGAAGCCCAGGCATGCATGGGGACTCACCTTTCGCAATCGTTTCCTTGAACGCCTGAGCCTCGGTTTGAGCCTGTCCGAGGTGGAACTGGAGCTTGACGATCTCAGCTTTTGCCTAGAGAGTGAAGGACAGGCACAGTCTTGTGAGTGTGTGCGTCGAATGAGCAGCGATGTACGCCACGTTCACCGCGCGCAGAGACCTGGAGACGTACCTTCTGCTCGTACTGAGTGATGAGGATAGCCGTTTCTACGACTTCGGATGCTTCATCCATGTTGGCAGCACGTGTAACCTAGAATAAAAATGTGCGATGGGTTTGTATGAGAACTGCATATCGATTTAGTTATTTTGTCTTCAGAGCGCACCCATGCAACATACTCAAACACGCTTTATGTACACTGGATTGTTTTTTCCAACTTGAAATTCGGCGCGAGGTTGGAAAAAAGGGATAACTCGCGCGCGGCGGTGTCAACTCCTACGTCTCATGTCGAGCATCATACTGAAGCTCAATTCACAATGATGCGTTGCGTTTTCAGCGGGTTTCGTCTGTGAACAGTACCTATTCGTCCAGCAAATCGATTTCGGACTCTGAGATCCCATCCTCGCCGTCCTGCGTTTCGAGTGCTTCCTCTGCGGCTGCAGCCCCACCACCCCGCTTTCGGGCCTTCACTGGCGAGCGAATTGACTCGGGACCGACTACCAGCATCGTCAGTAGTGTGGGTCGAAGGAATGAGAACTTCTCGTCTGTCTGCGCCGCCTCTGCAATGTGTCTCACGTCCATTTTCTGTTGAGTATGCGCGTGGCGATGAGGCAAGAGACATGAGTGAAATGAAAATAACCCGGGGCAGTTGTAGATGCTCGCAGTGATGCGCTGAAACTGAGGCTCAACGTACCATGTCGCCTTTCTCGACGCAAATGGCCTTGGCGCGCTCCACCAGCTCTTCGATGAACAGTTCTGTAGCTTTAGAAACGGCAGCGAGTGCGCCCTTTCGAGTCACGCCCTAGATATGTGGTATTGTGACGTGAATGTTGAGTGTCTTCTAGATAGTTCTGTGAGCTCATCCGGCGACGAGTGTTGCGCGATGATGGTCAGATCGAGTTACGTACCACCTCTTCCGAGGCCTCATACATCATTTGCTTGATCAAAGTGGTGGAGAACTGGAGCTTGCCCTGTGCAGGGCGTTTGCTGCGACTCATGGCGATGGCCTTGATCGATCTCGCACGGTACGATCTCAGGGCACGAAGACCACTCGTGCTGTTCACACCACCATGCAATCCTGCTCCTGGGCACGAAAATCTGTCCGCTGGGTCAGGAGTCCGGGTCTCGCCGGTGGCAGGGGTAGTGGAGATAGGCCAGTAGTATAATAGTCCTAGTTGCGAGAAATATTTACTGGAGAGCTGGCCCGTGGACTCCCTCTTCTGATCGCTGGATCCAGCACCGATCACGTGTTCGGAAAAGTTTACATTCACTCTGTCAGGGTTGCTAAAAGCGTTACTTAGGTCTGGTGCTGGCTCCATACATTGCATTCATTCGACGTTTCAACAAGTCTCTGACTGAAATCCTAGATTGATATTGCTTGAAGACCCCCATGCAGCTCTCAAAACCCGTCAAAATCGTGCTTGCCGGGTGGTCGGCCTTTGCGGGTACACACCTTGCGATGTCTCACCCTCCTATTCGAGAGAAACTGATTGAGCTATCTGGGTCGGAATTCAACTACAGACTTGGCTACAGTGCTGTGGCTGCGACGACTGCGTCGCTTGCGGCACTGGCGTACTTCAGAATCCCGAGCGCCATGCGAGGACCCGTGATCAACACATGGATGAAGTCCAGCCGTGTGCGCGTGGCTTCTGGTGCCCTGCGATCGATTGGCACGATTCTCGCCGTAGACGCCTTTGTCAACCCCATTCCCAATCCTATGGGTATGCTAGGACTCAAGTCGGATGACCCTACAGACCTTCGAAAGCTCCAACGCAAGTATCAGGTGTATGGCTTGCAAAGGCTGACTCGACATTCGGAGTTTCTGGGTTACTCAATGATCGCACTCGGGCAGGCTTTGGTTTCCAAGCGACTTGCCCCCATGGTCTTTTGGGGCATCTTCCCGATCTTTTCCGTGGCTGGCGCGCTTCACCAGGAATATCGCCACCGAAAAACAAAGCCTGCTCACTACTTTGAGGAAACCTCCTTCCTTCCCTTTGGTGCCATGCTCAGCGGTCACCAGTCCTTTACTCGTATGCTCGTTGAGATTCCTCCATCGGCCTACGCAGCCGGATTCTGCATTGCTGGTCTGATCTTCTTGTGGCCCTAAGAGCACTCTACACTAACCATTCGTCAGCGCGAGATTCCCTCGTTTCTGTATTATAATCAAATGACTGCTCCTGGTCGGCATTAAAATGGTATTGTTTTTGGATCTTCTCGACCATCAGTACTTGAAGAGGGTGCCTCCCCCTGCTGTCCAACCTCGGTAGGCTCGTCCGAGCCTTGCAACGTGGTTGTGGCCTCGGCAGGGACATTCTTAGGCTCGCACCACCAAAGCAAGAGGTCCGCAGAGCCCACAATCTATAAAAGACAGGAATCGAGAGGTTAATCCATTACATCATTAGTTCATATCAGCGCTAGGTGCGTGGGCAGCGCAAAGCGGAAACAACAGTTGGCACGCAAGCAAATGTGCCAGATACTCCTAGAAACCACAGAGCGAGCAAATCATAAATACGTACAAATGCACACTTTCGTAACTGTCTTGGGAGGGCATCGCGCGCTGCTAGAAAGCGGATGTTCTTGTCCACACGATATAGGCTGGGATTCTCCGCATCACTCACGACGTTGAAAGCAATCAAGTGGCTAGGGAAGTAGGTATCAGGTGGGAAGAGTGCTCTGAGTTGCTGATCAAGTTCGACGAACGTTGAGTCGGGGAAGCCATACGTATCGACATATGTAGGGGCGGTCTCCTCTGATGATATATCAAGCTGCGATTGACCTGGGTAGTCGCCTCCCACCATCATGAACACACGGATTTTGGTGGGTGGATGCTCACTGCGGTTGATCGCAGGTAGTGCTGACTGAGCATGGGCTTGAGCCGGAACAGACTGAGTTGTCGAGCTCGCCAGCTGCGAGCCTCTGCTTAGCTGTTGTCTACGGTCACCACCGCTCGTCTCGCTGCTGCCTCTTCCTCCAGCTCCATACCTCTGTTGTTGACCATATCGGCCACCTCCTCCAGACTGTGGTCGGCCAGTACGATAATCTCCGCCACGGGAGAAGCGATCGTCGCGACGACCGCTGCCTGTGATATCTCTACGCCCTCCATGTCCACCTGGACCCTCAGCCACTAGCCGGCTGGGGTGTACGAACGTTTGTGGACCGCGAGAAGCGGCACTCTGCTGGTCCGACCCACTGGCACCGGTTTGTGTCGAGTTGTTTTCATGCTTGTCCGTGGTGTCGAAGGCTGAAACGGACGCAAACATTATGTAAGACTACGAGCTACGCAATGCAATAATTTGTACCTCGCTGCAGTCCTGAAGATCTTCGGATCTTGCTATGGAGTAAATATGCTCAGATCAAATACTTTCTACCCCAGTCTCGCGGCAGAGGATGAGGCGACTACGTTGTAGGAGGATCCTCCCAATCAACATAGGAGTTACAAGGATGGTGTGATAATGAGTTTTGTATTTTATCATGATTTTAAATCAGGTGGGAAATCACGACGACGTGACTTGGTCTCGTTGACGGCGGCTAAAGTGCATTCCTGATTAGGATACGACATCATGGATCGTTCAATTCGTTTTGGCACAAATACAGAGTAGGGGAAGAGGGAGGTACTTGTTGTGGGAAGAAGAAGGAAATGCAATTTCAAAATACATAGACCACCATGAAGTGAGTCGATTAGAACAAAAGTTTTCGGCATAATGTAACTAAAGCAATGTTGCGAGCGATGGTATGTGGGTGGGTGGCTAATTGTATAGCAGAGGCGGAAATGGGGTGGACGGTGGGTAAAACCATGATTATGACAAGTGCAAAGTAAATATGAAAGCATGATAACACTTGAACATGACGTTCCATTCCTTTCGTTCGCCATACCAAGTATTAGAGTAGCTTACGCCTTGACGCACTGACGCGGGTTGCTGTTGTTGCATGAAATAGCATCAGTGAGGGTCTCGATCTGAATTGTTGTGTGAGTGATGCGGTACTTGCGGCTCAGAAGCTCCTGTGCTGCCTGAAGCGCATCTGCGTTGTCAATACGTATGGGATCGATGGTAATGTGCACGCTGAGAGCAGGGTGACCAATGGAGAGGGACCAAATGTGCAGGTCATGGATGCGGAGCACACCTGGGATGTTGCGAAGCTCGTTCGCAACAGTGGTTGCGTCAATTGCATCGGGAGTAGCCTCCATGAGAACAAGCACAGCCTCACGCATGATGCGGATCGTTGTAAACAACACGATGATGCTGAACAGGACGGTGCATATGGGGTCAGCGATGGCGAAGCTGGGCTTCCACCAAATCAATGCGGCTGCGATCATGACACCGAGGGATTGGAGAGCATCACCCAACGCGTGGACAAGCGCAGCGCGGACGTTGATGTTGTGACCTGGGTTGTGGAAGATACGGTCCCAGAGACTTAACTTCTTGGAGTTGTGCGAGTTGTGCGAGTGGTTGTCGTCATCATGACCATGTCCATGCTCATGCTCGTGATGTTCATGACTATGACCGTGTCCATGACCGTGCTCGTGTTCGTGATCCTCGCCGCCGGCGTGAGAATGGCTGTGCTCAACAGCTGCACTGTCGTTGGATCCGTACTTGCGAGGACGCTGACCCTGAAGCAACGAGGTCTTGGCATTAACCTCAGCACTTGACATTTCATCATCGCTGTGACCGCCGTGTGAGTGTCCATGACCATTCTTGCCATGGGAATGTCCGTGGGACTCCTCGTCGCCGTGATCGTCATCATCACCATGTGAGTGGCCATGATGCCCGCCGCCGAGCCCGTGAGAATGACCGTGTCCGCTCTGAAGGAGAATAAGACCCATACCAAGATTGACAGCGAGGCCGAGCGTTGCGACAATGAACATCAGTCGGCCGTTGATGGGTTGGGGCTCAATGAGACGCTGGTAGGCTTCGTAGAGGAGGCCACCGGTCATGAGCCAAATGATCAACACTGAGAGGATTGCACCAAGGATCTCAGCACGGTGGAAGCCGAACGACAGGGACGAGGTAGGAGTCTTGCGTGCGATGATAAGCGACATAATCGAGATGAGGAACGAGGCCAAATCCGATAGCAAATGTGCGGCGTCGGTGATAATCGCCAGCGAGTTGGAAAGCCAACCTCCGATGATTTCACAGCACATGAAAAAGAAACAGAAGATGCTCGCCCACATTAGGGTACGGCGGGCGCTGAGCGCTCGCAGCTCTTCTGGTGAGAGACATTCTTCATGTCCACACTCCGTCAGCGTTGCCTTGTGGTGGCTGCAACCAATACCATCATCATCGATCGAACCATGTGAGAGGGGGCTCGAGGGAGACGCTGGATGCTTGAGCTCAGTTCTAAATGGTGGATAGGCGAGGGTAAAAGAAAATTCTGCATGGAGAGTCGTGTCCATAGAAGAGGGTACGGAGCTTCCGCATTGCATGTCTGACGCGAACCAGTATCAAATCTCACTTGTTGGTTACTTACGCTGCATCGATGGTAACGGCTTTGAGAGAGGAATTGGAGTCCGTGCCGAGGACGGGCGAAGAGTTGTCGCCTGGCACCGTAGAGCTACCACCGGCAGGTTTTAGTTTTGGCATGTTATTCGGGTCAAGGGTTGGCAGTACCTTCGCAACGCCGCCAGAGGTTTGCATTGGAGTGCAGACTGCATTGGTTTGAGTGGTCGAAGTTGACTCATTTCCGGACGGCGCGATGGGGTCGGCCTGCAAAATATCCGTCACACCGAGTGTAGGTGTGGCTTGTGGATCATTTCCACGATTCGTCTTACCACGGCCTTTCTTCGATTGTGACATTTCAGCCTCAAAATGACTTTACACGACACTTGGAATTTTCCGTTCTTCCGTCCGTCCATTTCGAGTTCTCGCCGCGGGTGGATGATGTCATCTCATCAGTCAGTGCCATCACGAGTTAACAAGGCTCTAGGATTAGGAGGCTAGAGTGTGGAGTGGCGCATATGATTTGACAGAATGCCAAAGGATATCCAGCCAGGGCTCTTGGCGTGTCAGATATACCTCCGCTCAGTACTGGTCCACTCCCCAGGTTCTCCCACCCTGTCAATCAAGTGTAGCCGGATGCGGTTATATACATAACGCACAAGCGTCTCACTCAACTGACGTGAGACTGACTGCGAACTATCAACGCATCGCAACTATCACAACGAACTCTGGCTAATTATTACTACCGCTGCCACGACGAGGATCTCAAAGGAGCCACCTCTATACTGATCGGGAATACGCAAGCACAGTGTGGGTCGCATTGTGGGTCGCTGTGTTCGACGGACCCACGAGCAGCAATGATGATGAGATCTCTTCTCGCAGCCAGATCCGTTATACGAAGAACGCGACGAGCCCATGCACCATGGAACGGTCATGGGTCGTCAGAATGCTTACACACAATTGGAAGGAGAGTCTCGAACAATTCACCTGGCCTCCCTTCTCGGGCCTACTCTTCGTGTGACAACAAGTCGGGCGCCGAGCCTACCTCAGGTCAATCAGTCCCAATCGGTAACGGACTTGCGACAATACTACTCGGAAGCGTACCCCAGTGGCGAGGCTCAGCTGCTGGTGTGCGCACGATAGGAGTGGTGAGGATCTTACAACGTTTAGGGTTCCGAATTCGAATGGGTGTAACGGGAAGAATCCATGGAGCAAATTCAGAGTATGTGGATGAACTAGCTTCAGCAATGAACATCCCATGCGAAAAAGTTGAACTTAACTCAGATAGCTTCGACCGATGGCTCATCGAGCATTCATTATATGAAAGCACTCGTGATCAGCCTCAGATTGTGATCTACGACCAGTTCAATATTGAGGAGCAGTTCAGCTGGCGGGTGCGCAGAACCCTACCCGACGCAGTCACTATCCTTGACACACAAGACTTTCACAGTCTCCGGGATATTCGTGAGAGGCAAATCCGACAAGGAGGAGGTACCATCGATTTCGATTCCAACCGCATTGTTCCATACCAAAGCGCTCCTCCAGGACCGTCGATGGTCAGTTCTCTTACAGAGCTCTTCCTCGATCCTCGGCGACAGCCTAATGACCCATCTGATCTACTGAGTCGCGAGCTTGCATCGATACTACGCTCAGACCTCTCCCTGTTTGTTTCTCCCGTCGAGACCCAGTTGCTCACGAGTTCTGATGGAGTTGGCATCCCGAACCGAGGTTTGGTGACACTTCCCATTACGTATGCCGATGAGGCAACCTACGCTGAACTCTCTTCAAGTTTGTATGCCTCCCTCTCTCTGAATCCCCAAAAGTATGCCTCTCGTAGTTTCCGTGACAGAGAACACTATGTATTTGTCGGGTCCGCCAGACACCCACCCAACGTTGACTGCGTTAGGTATCTCAAGACCCACGTATGGCCAATGTTACGAAGGCTTCACGGCGAGGACTCCCATGTTGAACTACATATCTATGGCTCGCATCTAACGCGCGATGTAACCGATCTGGACAGTCCAGAGACTGGGTTCCGAATACGTGGTTCCGCCAAAGGAGAAGTGGAGCGAGCCCTAAGCAAGTATCGAGTACTCCTAGCACCGCTGCGGTTCGGCGCAGGCGTGAAGGGTAAGATAATTGATGCGTGGAGGAGTGGTCTACCAGTTGTGACCACATCAGTGGGTGCAGAGGGACTTGACCTTGCTCAGTATAGAGAGACCATCAGTCCTGAAGCCCCTGGGGCAGATCCAGTTCTGGCAGACTCCTTAGCAGCTATCTACAAGTATATTGATCCAAATAGGGTTAAACGTTTCGCTGGTAGCTTATATACTGACGATCTCGGTGCATTTGTTCACGCTGCGCACGTGATGTACTCCAACGAAGAGCTTTTCACTGCCAGTCGTAATGTGAATCTCCACGTCCTCCAGCGCGATCACGGGGATACGGCTGGAATGGACGTGCTTCGCACTGAGCTGGAGCGCTGCGGGCTGTTTGAGTGTGATCCCGAGAAGCGTGCAGCGAGCCTGCACCGTCAGCGTCGGGCTAACTTCTTGCAGCAGATGGTTTGGTCAACAGGGTTGATGGCAACGGAGTTGAAGAGTAGGTTGCTATCGATGAAAAATAGAACATAAAAACGAAGCACCTACGGGTATTTATGTTGTGTCCATCATATTATCACTTGAAAACCGTGACTTGACCCACTCGGTCAGACGCTTTCGATTCACCTATGGACTGTCCCAGCTAAAATTTTTCGATTGACCGTTGACTAATGCACACTGCAGGGTGATCGAAAACACTGTATGATGGTGTACGCCTATGCGTATACTTCGCGTAATATGACACAACTCTAGGTTCACATTCGATATAATTCCACTTACTCACGCAATTCCAATTGCATTCCCTATACTCGTCCCGCTGAAAGCGATTTTGCTGACGAACCCAGTCTGCCTGTTCAAAGCGGAGCCCGATCGGAGTCACAGCGAGGAGGATCTAAGTCCTCGACGTATCCATATCTAAGATGGAGTGGATCAGCGAAAATCAAAGTACGTTATGCACTACAAAACCCTCAGGAATCAAGCGATATACTTGACAAACCAAGGGAGCAGAAGTAGCGGTTTGACTTCCCTTGGTCATTTGCTCCGCAATACGTGGCAAACGGTCCTTATCGCGCAAATATTCTAACACGTGTGATGTACTGCTCACTGCTCTATGTTATGTTTAGAGATCGGCATGGGGCTGACGCTGTTCGGCAGTATATTCCTTGCGCTAGGCGTCTTGCTCTTGTTCGACCGAGCCTTGCTCTCATTGGGCAACCTGCTCTTTTTGGCGGGCATTGTGTTCTGGATTGGCATGAAGCGAGCGGTACTGATTTTCTTGAATCCCGAGAAGTGGCGTGGGACTGTCTGCTTCTTCCTGGGTATTACCCTCGTCGTCTTCGGCTTCCCCATCATCGGCATGCTAATTGAGGTGTTTGGTATCATCAACCTCTTTGGGTACGTAGCTCGGATGATAGAACCATTTGGAGCAACGAAGTGAAGCCTGGGGCCGTGTGCTTATCTCCCGCTTGCCACCAATGTGCGGGGATCTCAGCAGTTGGACTCGGAAGGGATATTGAGCCGTTCTTACTCAGACCTGTTCTCACATCCAATTGACCTGCTCACGTCCACTCTTCCTCATTCCAGAAATTTCTTCCCAGTCGTTCTGGCCGCACTTAAGAAGCTGCCCATCATTGGCTCAATCCTCAATGCGCCCGTTATTTCGACCTTGGCCGACAAGCTGGCAGGTCGTTCAACTATTCTGCCTCTCTACGATCGAGACTGAGTGTTGTACTCGAGGATTCACATGGTTCGTCGCTACCAAGGAATATTTATTTCCAAGTCTTACCGCGTAGTAACACTCAACTGTTTTTGCATTTCAAGGAGATTGTGTGCCAAAGCAGGATCTCCAAAACTTCACACATTATGATAGCACAACATCCAACCGACTCATCCGTATAAAGTTTACTTCAGCTTGCATTTGTATGGTATCGTACCATTCGCGACGCAGTCTGTTGACAAACGAACAAGCCTGCCATTGCCCATGCATTGCCTGCGCTCACTTAAACGCAGTCTCATGGTTGATGCGTAGTAATCTAGACTCAAGCTCAGGTTATCTGCCCCAAGTGTCCTGGCCCAAATTTGAGTTCAAACCAGGTTGTGTTTGGATAAATTGTAGCATGTTAAAAATCTGTGGTTGAGAGGTATATGCGGCCAATTAATCACATTATCCAGACATATCACCACAGAATCCCACCGAATATCCTGTTTTAAGTTCACGAACTAACCGAGATCTCCTGCCATTTCCGCTACTTCCAATCAAGTTCGTAGGATCCAATGGCCGAGCAGCACATTTCGGCCGTGCAGGGCACGACAGACGACGAACCCGTCGACTATCAGGAGGAATATTATGAGGATGTTCCGGCGGAAACCGCTGAAGACGCCCAGGTAGAGGAAGCCCAAGCTGAAGCCCAGGAATGCCTGCCCGAGGTCGCTGAAGAGGCGAAGAACGAAACAGTGAGTTCGAGCGCCCCGACGGGATCGAAGTTCGAGAAGACACGCGGGTTCCTGATTGGTACGTAGTCGAATCTCATTTTGAGGCGCAGTGAAACCCAGTTTACTTGATTCCGCAAGATACAATTTGGTATCCTTACAATATCTGAACGCTTTTCACATCCACTCGCCCTTGATGCTCTATCCTCACTCCCACTTTGTGATCGCGGTATTACGCCCGCACGTATAGATGTGCAACTCAAGCCGGTGCTCCCAGTTTCAATTGATTTGTCGTCCGAAGAGGAGAAGCAAAAGCGTTTGCAGCGTGCGGCGCGATTCAATCTTGACCCATCGTCGGATCCTCTCGAAAAGATTCAGCAGCAGCCCAATCCTGCGGCGGAGTTGCTGCGCCAGAAACGACAGCGAGCCCAACAGTTTGGCTTGGAGTACAAGGAGGAGCCGCAGGTGCCGGAGGGCTTCCCACACATCTTCCATGACGAGTCACTCAAGTACTTTTCGCAAGCTGTCAAGGGCGGCAGGGTGCCTCGAAACGCAAATACGGGAGATGAAGAGAGTACATTCGAGATCGCAGCCTTTGATCCCGCAGCTGCTCGTAGATGGGACACGGTCCACCTGTTCGGAACGAAGATGCTGGTTGAGAATATGAAGACTTTCGATGTATTGAAATGGTTTGCAGATTTCGGAGCCACATGCGTCGAGTGGATTTCGGACTACCGGTGCAACGTTGTGTTCACTGACCCACCTTCGGCGCGTCGATGTCTACTTGCTACTAGCCGATTCTACGCTGAGGACGTTGCCGCAGCGAAGAACTACCTCATCGAACACAACATCAAAGTTGATTTCGCTGAGCAAGACCTCCCCTTCGTCGTATGGCGTGAGGCGTTAGGACTAAACCACAAGGAGACGTCTTCACTGTGTATGCGAATAGCAACTGTTCTCGATGTGAAGACTGATGCTAATCGGGCCAAGAATTCGGTATATTATCAGCGCAACAAGGCATACTTCTCGCGCCTTGTGAAAGAGCGTGCTGCGCGGTTGTCGGACGCAAAGATCGTGCAGAGCGCACAGGAGGCTGAGAAGATCGTCACGAGGACGGGTGAAAAATCTCGCTTAACATTGACTCCTCCCAGTGTACCAACCATGGCATCGTCACGCCTATCACGGTCATCGTCGCATGAGCAAGCCTCAAGCAGCGGACAGAGCGGCGAAAGTGGGGGCCGAAAGCACTATACTGGTATCTTTGGACTTGAATCCGCGACGGGAGCCTCAGCCGACGATGAGAAGCATAGTGAAGAGCAGCGAAGGGTGCTCAGAATTGTCAAGCCGTCTCAAATGGGTCGGAAGTGGGAGCGCGGTCATGTTATAGATTATGATGACCCGCGGTCAAGGTCTGGTTATTCGCGAATCTCAAGCCGCGTTCGGAAAGTCCGTATCGAACCTCCTGAAGATTATGTCCCAAGCGGTCCTCGCCGAAAGGAAAGCAGGGAGGACTGGGGCCGAGGTGCGGCTGGTCGAGCCGAGCGATTGAAAAAGGCGGCAGACGAAGTTGCGCGGACCCCACAGACCGAGGAATAACAATGTCAGACCCAGAGTGGTCTTGAATGATCGACGTAGTGGTCAGGCCTGTTCGTCTGGCACACATCTTGAAGTAAGCTGGGTCCCGTATCCCTCGTGTCGTGGCAATAGAAACCACCATTGGATCCATGCTACAAGCGTGACTGGTATTTCGGGTGTATTCTATAGTGACTGATAAGCATATACAAACTGAACGCTCGGCAGCTAATACTCTGCTTTGATGACTGCAACCTTCTCCCGAAGTAGATACTTTTCCGTCTTCTCGGAGTACTCGCGCCACGTCCTTCGCATCAAATTAGCACAACATACAAACGGTAAGACATTCTGGACCGAGAGTTCCGTAACTGTACAGAAGCTGAGCTTATTGCATAGGAAGTTAAGGGGAATCGGGTGGCAGGCGAAGGTGAACCAGAAAAACACAAACAGCCACAGATACGTCGCACGGTCACGACCTCGGTACGGCCGTTCAATATAGGCATGCATTAAATAAGCACCAGCAATGCGGTGCACAAGGAAGGTTGCCGTAAGGAAATATGTTAGGCTAGTGAAGAGTCCAGCTTGATAGAGCACGGCCAAGAGTCCCAGTTGAAACGCTAGTTCAGCCACGGGAAACCACTGGGCGAAGTGTACAAAGCACTGGAGTGCCCGCATAAGCACGGGTACCGCAATAAATACCATGTAGCAGCACGCTAGATTGGGCAGAGACTTTGGAAGGGAATTGTACCTCCTCGGCCATATGCAGCTCACCGTAGTCATAACATGATAGGCTGCACAGAACAGCCGTACGCGCAAAGGGAATGCAAGTACTTCTGGCTGGACATTCCTCAGGTGGTATGCAATCAAGGCATCCGCCAGGCAGACCAAGCAGCACATGGAAATCGCCAAACCTGCGTAAATAGGATCGGGGCTGTTGGCGATAAAGGCCACAGCTAAGAGAATCGGTGTTTGCATTGAGTTTAGGAACCGGCGCAAGAACTTGGCGTGAACATTGCCGTTATGGTATCGCACCACAAACATTCCTGTGATATGGTCCTCGAACAGGGCGAAAATGGCAAGGGACATGATGATCATTTGAAACCAAATCGTCCATATCCGGAGGAACTAGAGGTAGAGGGTGAAGTGCATCACGTGCAGTGAGGCAAGCGCTCAGCAACATGAACAAGGGGAAGTATAGGCAGTCAACAGCTGCGGTCGTATCCTGCGGCTGAGCACATCATGCCTGTGTCAGGGCAAGTTCGCCCAGCATGACTTTTCAGTAGAAATCGACCACGAGGGGCGCGCATAATCAAGTAAGCAACCATAAAGGTCAGTTACATGATGTGATTATGTGCGATCTAGCTCACAAGAGTTGCGAGTAACTTACTTTGTGCAACAAAACGAGGTTGAAAACGACCGCATTGAGCATGAAGTGCACGCCGATGAGTGCGATCGGCGAGATCGATTGGGGGAGGAAGTTGACAATCGGAGTGCACACAGCGTTGGCATACTCCCTCCAAGTCCATTGACGCCTAGAGCATGTTGTGGTGGTCGCAAAGCGTAAGCAACGCCACACTCAAGAGTAATCAAGATCAAATTTTGCACAGTCCACGCAGAGCAAATGGTTCGGGAAGGGAATACGGTCAGCTGGGGAGACAAATTCAAAATCTACCTACATATTACGTGAGTATATGCTAGTCCCTAGCGGACTACTGGGTTATCTGTTGGGAGGCACCTACCAATCGTGCTGTACTCAAATTTGGTAAAAGTGGCCGCCAAACTGATCATTTGTGAATATCTCGGCACCGGTACAGCATCTCATGTATATGTTGGGTATGCAGGCAATGCATTAGGTATAAAGTTGCGGTCTCCGCTCGGACTATGCATGCCCTGCGCCGATCACTCCACATCGCAGCCAAACGTCTCGCGACCAAACTAACTCGCTGGACAGGAGGGGTGAAAGGGTTGGAAGCTGGCCGTTCCAGGTGTTTAGAGTGCAGACGGCATTCTGGCGTACTACACAACTCAGGTGGTTCAAGCACGCATCGCCTATTGCCTTCTGGTCGCCACGACTTGCCACAGTGCACAGGTTCTGCAACAATGTCCGAATCTAAGTCCAATACCAAACCCACCGTTCGAGATCCAGACGCCGTGGATAATCTCGCGCCGATGATGGGGCCAGTGTGTAGCCATGGCGCTCGTCAGAGTGGCCCTCTTACCGAGCATTCAACGGCAGGGGTGACAAGAAGGACGCAAACTCTCCCTCGACTCGCGCCAAGGTTCAAGCGAGTTAAAACAATCAGTGAGAAGGCTCGTAGCGATTATCAAGGTTCGATCCAATCGCTGAGTAACACAGAGCCCGATGAGCCTTCTAGCCCGACGAGCCGGTTGCAAATGAAGCTCGCTCGGTCCGTGCTAGACGACAAGTTCGTGTTTCGTGGATCGGAACCTGAAGACTTCTTTCCTGGATTCAGAGAGCTGGAGAGCCTCGTTAGGCAGAAGGCAGACACATGCGAGAATGACAGTAACACTGACGCTATCCCCTCGATGAGCGTGGACTACGGCTGCGCTCTGCAACCTGCTATAAGTCGTATTGAAGAGACGTCGCTTGGGATGCTTCGAGCCGCTCGTCAAGACTTGAAAGCCTTGGCATGGGACCTATCTTTGTTTGGGTCTTTGCCTCGGAATCGGATTCTAAGTGATACTGTCTTGCATCCGCGCCCGCTGCGCAGTGTGCCCCATTCGCCTCTTGCACGGCAGCGATGGCGAGCATGGCAAAGGTTCCGCAACGGACTTGTCGGTTCGACTCAAACCAAAGACGATAGGCTTCGCAGGCGACAAAGAGGTGTCAAACTGCAAGCCTGCCGTGACAGAACGTCCTCATCAACAACTTCGCTTACCCTTGAGCGAACGGCTCAAGATGAAATGAACGTCCCCCTGTGCGCTCCTAACGCTGCATTTCGGCGAGGCGAGAGGGGTCCACTCTCATTGAGCGGAGACGACCACCGCAAGCCTCTTGTAGTTGTTCTTGGAGGTGGCACTGGAGTTGGAAAGACTGCTGTCTCCCTGGAGCTTGCTCGAGCCTTGGACGGAGAGATCGTCTCCGCTGACTCGGTACAGGTCTACCGAGGCTTTGACATCGGGTCAGCTAAAATTACGCGAGAGGAGATGCGCGGAGTGAGACACCACTTGATCGACACCCTCGATGTGGGTGATGGTGACTACTCTGCCGGCCAGTTTTTCCGCGACGCTACGAGGTGTATCGAAGATATCATATCTCGTGGAAAGACTCCCATCGTGGTAGGTGGGACTGGGATGTACCTAAGGTGGTTATTGTATGGCCCTCCAGTTGACGTTCCGGCTCCAAGTGAAGTCGTTCAATCAGCTTGCAAACTATGGGTGTCCTTGTTGCATTCCGCCTCCGTAGGGAGCTATTTTTTAACCAAGGCCGAACGACGCAAACTCATCAAGACCATTGATCGAGAGATCGACGATAGATTACGAGGAATGAGTCCCGAAGAACAGGCTGAGCTGCTAAAACCATACTTGGTGCATGACGACCCGATTGCGACTCGCGATGCAGCCCAACCGTGGATGGCCAAAGTGCGCCGACTTAATGCAATCAAATTATGGAAAGAAAACCAGAGGCAGGCAAAACTAATCGAATACGATCGCGCGGCCCTCGCCCCATTCATGTCCGTCCTAAACAGTGAGTTTATCGCTCAGCAGAACTGGAAGCCCGAGGTCCGAGAATGGATCTTCAAGTACTTGCGAGCGCATGATACACACCGGCTTGAGAAAGCTTTAGCATTTGCTTTGGAGACCCGTGGTCAAGTGATCCCACGAGCCTATAAACAACAACTCGTCACTGTCGCAAGTTCACTCGCTCAGGGTTTTGAGCAAGATGCTGGCAAGTTGCCTGAACTGAGCAAGATGGAGAGCAGTGACGACAGTGCAAGCCTCGCCTCTGCCTCGGATCATTCACAGACGTGCCATTCTTCCGACCCTAGCAGCGATGCGGCGTGGAGGGAGATCGTTGCAGCGTTTGAGCATGATGGCTATTCTACTCCTCCAATTGAATGGCAGGACCGCGTATTGCCTGGTCTCATGCAAGCCTTAGGTAAAGTTGAGTCGACCACAGCCGCATCGGACCTTGCGCAACATCGCCTGCGCGATCGGACAGACATGGGTGCTCTCAACCGTTGGGACACTCGATGCCTGTACCTAGTCATCCCTCGCGACTTGCACTATGTACTTACGGACCTACGCTGTGAATCTATGATTCAGCAAGGCCTTTATCGTGAATGTGCGACTCTTGTGCAAAAAGGTGCTATGTCACCCACGAGCGTGCGCGCGAAGGCAATAGGCTATAGGCAGGTTTTAGATGCCCTCGCAGATCCGTACATTCGGCGCCTGTGGGTTCGGCTCCGCCAGCTGGATCTAGAAGCCAGCATCATAGCGCCTACTAACGACGGACTCATGTTCAACGGGGAATTCAAACGACGGTTCCATCGTATAACATCAGAAGCAAGCCAGAGCTCACCGAGCGCCCGTCTGCGTCAGCTCACCGATTTGTTAACCGAGCTGGGGCTGGATAGATCTGACTTCTGGTTAGCTCTCCGGGCGGGACGTAGCTATTGCTTCTACATGAATATACTCAAATCTACCACTCGTCGGTTCACACGAAAGCAGTATGCGTGGTTTATCACGGAGACTGCGTATCGATTTGTGTCTATCCCGATGGCTCGGTCAACTCACTTCGAAGTAGATTCCTCATCAAGCATGATAGCACAAGACTCGACTGATCCCGTCACACGATCATCTCCATCGCAACGCCCGTTTAGTTTTGAACTCGACCCAGCGACCCCACTTGAGTCAAAAGAACTGATCGAGTTCAACTATGCGAATTATAAATCGCAACTGACTGGTGTGATCCCAGATTTGGTCAAGCTCATGATGCTACCTGAAGAAGAATACTGGAGGGATTTCAAGACGCGCGCCCAACCGGTTCAACGGACCCTACGGTCAATTCGCGAGAGCGCAGCTGACACAGATGCTTCAGAAGGAGCCGGTGCGGTTGGCCCGGGGGCACGGTTCACTTCGGCACTACGTTCTGGAAACGAGGACGCAAAGCAATTGGCAGCTGTTGAGGAGTTAGAAAAGACATGCGAGCTTATATGCGCTTTAGCGGAGATAGAAGATCTTCCTCCGTACATGAAAACTCCTGAAGGGTATGAGGCCTGCTCTATCATCGCACAGGGCAATCGGATTACGGAGGTCAAGGCGGAGACGACGGCTAGACGCGACGACACAATTCACTCAGAAAGTAGTTTGGAGGACTCACCCTCAGAAGGTCGCTCAATTCTTGCAAGGTGTGAGCTATTGCACCAAATGAGGGCACGCACAATTGCGACACGCTTTGACAAAATTGCGTATTTGGACAAGATGTGTGAGACTTTGGACTCACTTCGTCAGGAAATGGACAACGTTCGGCTTCATACTCCGTCGACGTCAGTAACTTTAGCATATCAACGACTCGTGATTCTGATGCTTTGTTCGGGCCGATATGAGGCTGTGTGGAAGCCTCACAGTACTCACAAAGAGGGCATTCCTTGCTCGGCGAGAGCATATGAAGCCTATCCTTTATTGAGGGATTTTTGTTCTCAAGAGTCATATCTGCACCTTAATGATGACTTAGTGAGATACTTAACAGAACTTGAGCGGATGTTCGCGGATGAGTATCACCAGTCCGTATCGAAGTACCTCTTGAACCGAAGTTTCACGCCAGATTTGAGAACGCACATAATCGACACTATGCGACGCTTTGGTTTTATGATCCAACGCCAAAGCAATGTCAGAGATCTCAATCGAAAATGGGCGTATAAAAACCTTTTTGTACATTGGAGGTTCATCGACGAATTTGTGAACAACATTCTCCGTAAGAGGTCTCATGAACTCCGCTCGCCCCTCACCTCTGATGCTTCTTTCAGAGATGATCCATTATCACAAAACCTCTTTGAGCTGGTGGACTTTCTTGCACCGAGCACAGTTGCGAAACGTGATACAGAGATGACCCGTCTCCCACACTTGATGTCCGTTCAGTCCGCCGTCTCGCCACATATTTCTCACGCTGATTTTCATTGTAATGTTTCATTGTCAGAGCTCAGTTTGCGGGAATGCAACAGCATTGCAAGAGTCCTTCGAACTCTCCCTAGTTTTGGGATCTGGCATCCGCAACTTTATTTTGAACTTCAAGAGCATCTTAGTGCCTTGAAGATCTCTGCATCTGAGTACTCGGATATCTTGGAACTCGCGTCAATATTCAAGTTTGAACAGAGTGAAGAGATTTCGTCGTACTTCGAGACCCAACCGGCTTCCCATCAGACTCTTCAGATGTCAAGTTGCAAGCCTTCTTTCGCTTGGAGTTGCTTTGAGGCGTTCGAGCTAAACGTATCAGAGCGTGTGATGGCTGTATCAAACTACGAATGCACTAGAAGGATGAAACTCGGCGTAATGAAGTCTAATTCACGAGGCAAGGGGACTTTGTCTTTGAAACAAAGTCCAACACGTGCTGTCAACAGTCATACTACCGCTGGTCTTGGGAACCGATACCATGACCTAAGGCGGCTCACACTCATTATTCGCTCTCCAGACTCTACATCTGACACCCTCTATCGTTCTTGTTTGGATCTGCAGGAGTTGCGGCCTATTGCGGAGCGCATCCAGCTTCTCAGCGATTCAATCAGAATCCAGACGGCTGAGCATTGAATAAGAAACTGAACATCGATTCTTGTATTTAGGTCGTTAACTTACAATAGATGAGCGCCTACAAGAGGGCTTACTATAGCCTGCACACGGACGCACGTCGATACATATGGGGCAAACAGATCTCATGCAAGTGTAGAACTCTAAGTTGATATATAGATAGCTAGCTGGTAGTCCCAGAGCCAGCTGGAAAATACAATTGGAAACGCATTTCACAATCCAGAGATTGAGACATTGGGGCCTTACTCATCATCATCAGACGGTGGCGGGCCCGGTGGTGGTACGGGCTTGGGTGGGGGTAAAACAGCGGCGCCTCGTCTTGGGGGTGGGGGTCTGGGAGCAGTGGTTGATTGTGGAGTTGGCAGAGCCGAAGCAGTTGTACCACTCATGTTGCCCTCCTCCTCATCTGGCGGAAGGGCCGGAACTGGTGGAGGGCCTGGTGGAGGAGCTATTGCCATTCCGCGTCTTTGCGGAGGTGGTCTCGGCTGCACTGGGGGTTGGGGAGGTGGGGTTGGAGTTAAGGTAGATGCAGAAGCTGGTGCTGAGCTGGTATTGCCACTCTCGACAGCGTCATCATCGTCTGGGAGTTGCGGCACAGGTGGCGGTACCGGCGGGGGAGCAATTGCCATTCCTCTGCGAGTCGGGGGAGGCCTTGGCTGAGGAGGGCCTAGAGGCACCAGTTGGCTCGATGGTACCGTTGTCTCAGCTCTCGACCTAGTTTCCGCCTCTGCTTGTGCCTTAACCTCAGCTTCTGCTTTCGCTTTAGCTTCAGCTTCTGCTTTCGCTTTAGCTTCAGCTTCTGCTTTCGCTTTAGCTTCAGCTTCTGCTTTCGCTTTAGCTTCAGCTTCTGCTTTCGCTTTCGCTTCAGCTTCTGCTTTCGCTTTAGCTTCAGCTTCTGCTTTCGCTTTAGCTTCAACTTCTTCGTCGTCTGAGAATTGTGACGCAGATGACGGCAACGGTGGCGGAGCGGTAGCCATTCCTCTTCGCGTAGGCGGAGGCCTTGGCTGATGAAGGGCTGGCGGTACAGGTTGAGTCCCTGGGCTAGGTGCCGCAGCTACTGTTCTGACTTCTGACTCAGGTCGGGTCTGCAACTCTGACTCAGACGGGCTAGAGGTAGGCGGCGGGCGTGGTATCGCTGCAGGAGCTGTAGCCAGAGGGACCGGTTGTGTGACTGACGGCGTGGCAGGAGTGGCTGGTGGAGGAGTTGGCTTCACCGTAGAGCTTGAGAAGGTAGCCATTTCGATCGATGGTGGCTTCCCAGTCGAGGGGGGCTTTGGTACAGTTGGAGGACGACTCGTAGATGGTGGCTGAGGTTTCACGGTTGATGGTGGTACTGGTCCCGGTGGAGGTCGAGGCCCAATGACAGCATCCTTAACATCCTCATCAGCCTCGGTCATGGCCATAATGAGGCGACGCTGGTCTAGGGCACGCTGTTCCGCCGCCGAGAGATTGCCTCTCTCGTTGGATGGTGTGATCTTGAGTTCTTCGGGTTCTGACACACCCCAGTATGGGTTTCTGCGAAGTAGTGTGTCGCTAGTATCGAGGCCACGCAACTTTTCTAACTTTCTAAAATCTGCACCTGCCAGGTAGAGCCGACGATTACCTGTGTATGCTGATACGCGAGCCGATGCTCGGACCTCATCCAGCGAAGCCTCTGGTGCCTTTGCAAGATCCAAACGCAATGTACTTGCTGTGACACCAACACAGGAGCTCGCGGAGCGTACCAACTGGTTCTTGATCTGGTCCGCAGGTAAAACCGACAGCCTGCGTCGCGATGACCTAGAGGATGTAGTGCCAGCCTTCGCTTCAGCATCATCTTCGTCGGATGAAGCATACTCATCAGAGCTATCATCATAGTAGTCTCCTTGAACCTGATATTCTTCGTCAGTTTCTTCTTCATCGTTATCGTATCCTTGAGAGGACGTGAATACAGGTTCGATGTTTGTAGGATCCACAACAGAAGAGCGCGTTGTGTCCGGCTTTCGCAAAGTTGTCATTTCGATCGATTGCTCGGACTTAGACTTCACAGCAGCTGACGATTCTGGAGAGGACGGAGCTATTGTCTTAGGTCGCTTCTTGTGCAGCCTGGCCTTCTTCTTACCGTCGTCGAGTAGGTCGGCAGGTAAAGCCACTGTACGAGGTACCGCAAATGCACCGGCGGGAGCGACTTGTCCCTTGTTGATCAATTCGTTGTACTCGTTCTGCTTCTCCAAAAGGACAATCAAACGCTTCTTCTCTTGGATCTTGGCTTCGGCTTCGCGACGCTTCTTCTCTTCATGAAGCATTTGGTCCTTCTTACTTCGGCAGCATTCAAAGCGCTTAGCCAGGACCTTGCGCGAAACGTTCGCAATTTGTGCAATAAAGAGTAACACGAAAGAGAGAATGACGATGATGAGGAACGTCGAGATAAGAATATCATTCTTCTCATCCAACGGTTCACCTCGGTAGAAGATGTAGCATCCCAAGGTGAGAAGGAAAATTTCAACCTGGGCAAACAGGTGCAGACGATCATCACCCTTGCGGAAATACGGGCTCGAGATCAAAATGACAATAAGATATGTAATACATACGAACATAGCTATTGGAATTTGAGAATCTTTGGGCAGGAAGGCCAGGGCTGACGTAAGGAAAAGTTTGTGGGTCATATCGACCAACTCGAACCACCAGGCATGTCGCGCAAAACCATCGTACAAGAAGCCGAACTGAAGACGCGTAATAGGCTGCAGCATTTTGCTTCGGTGCTTATAGAGCACGATAAACATGGCAATTGGGATGCCAATTGGATAGACGATGATCATCGCGATACTGAAGGGAAGGAAATAATTCCATCTATCACGGAAACATTCGATCGTAAAGTCGGAGAGCAGGTAGCTGGTGCCTTCGATTTCTCGGCACACGTACATGTTCAACAGTGAAGAGGAGACCTTTGGATACAATAAGAAAATCGAGAAGAGAATGAGTTTGGAGGTCTTCGCCAGATGTCGCCTGCGCTTAAGAACAGCAGCAGGATGATTGCCAGGGTGCCGAATATGATGAGGTAAATAATAGACCAGCAGAAGGAGCGAGATGAAAACCATCGGAACAATGCAGATCAGCACGAGTTTGATGAAGTAGTCGACACGGGTAACACAGTTGACGTTGCTCCATTGAACAAAGTCCAGGTTAAGCACTGAGAAGACATTGACAAACTTCATAAAGGTATTCGGCCACGGCATGTCCAATTGGGCGGTCATGTTGGTCGCAATCTGGAAGAAGGACAACAAGATCTTGATCTTGTAGGTCAAGTTGGGTTTGCCGATTGCTCGGTACTCAATTTTGGTAACAGCCTCCTCCTCATCATCCTGATTGGCCCCACTGGCTGAAGCCCTTCGGTCGGTTGCGCCATCACGCGGAGACAAGTCCTCAACCAGTTCAATGTCAACGTCAAGGGACTTGGTTTTACGCTCAAGTTGGCGCTTTAGCACTTGGTAATCATCCTCTTCCTGAAGCGACAGCTCGTCCGCAAAGCGTACAATTTGCACGAGATCACGATCAGAGAAAAGGATTAAGTTGCAGAGAATGAAAATTGCAACAATAATTGCAACAATGATGAATGTCATTTGAAGCACATTCGCTCCCACACTTTCTTCGCATGTTACACATTCGCCCGTAGTAATCTCGCGAGAGCCCGGAACGCAGATTGCGCAAATGGGTCCATAGCGATTCGGAGCACAACCGTTAGGAGTACAGTGAATCGGATTAATACATCGGTAGAACTTAGACGAGTCTGGGTGGGGACGCCACCAACCTTCGAGTGCCTGCATAGTGCCCAATTCAACACCGCGCGAAGCACAGTCACCTCCCTCGGGACAGGACAGACACTTGGCACTTGTAAAGTCACCCACGGTCGCGTTTCCAGCCTGACTTGCAACAGGGAAGTACTGACCGGCAGGGCATTGACACCGCGTACCATCCGTTGAGGCTTGTGCTGTTGGATCACACTGATAGCAAGTCGTCGATTCATAGTATGGGGTAACAAGATTTTCGGAGCATAATTCGCACTCACTGGCACCACCAGCACTGTACTTTCCTGGGGGACAAGACTCGCAGAAATCTTGCCCTTGCAGTTGTTGGGCTTTGCCTGCTGCACAGTTCTCACATTCACTTGCACCTTCCTCTGGGCTAAATTGCCCTGGCTTGCAATCGTCACATTCGGTAGCACCTTTAGAGATCGCAGCCTTGCCACGTGGACATGCGGCGCACACGCTCAAACCAGTCACGTTTGCAAAGTGGCCTGGGTCACAAAGCTCGCATTCGGTTTTACCACGCGATGCCTGATACGATCCAATGGAGCATGGGGAGCAGGATTCGCTTCCATCCGCCGCGGAAAACGTGCCAACATTGCAAAGCTCACATTCGATGGCCCCGGATGAGCCCTGGAACGAGCCTTTCGGACAAGAAATACATGTCTCCTGGCCTGAGATATTTTGGAACGTACCGGGGCCACAGTCCAGACATGCTGACATGTACTGTGTCGGTGCATAAGATCCTGGGCGGCACTCTTCACAAACGGTGGCACCTGCCTGATTTGAAAATGTGCCCGGCTCACAGGGCAAACAGCTCGTCTCACCTGTACCTGGTTGGTAAGTACCAACTGGACAGGAATGACATGATCCCTGCATATCTGCGGGGACAAACTTACCTGGCGCGCAGGGTGTGCAATTCTTTGCTCCAATTAACATGCTCTCAGCAGCCGCAAAAGTACCCTTGTTGCAGATGTCGCACTCGGTAGCGTTTGGACTCGCGCTAAATTGTCCAGTCGGACATGCGGCGCACTTGGCCTGACCTGGTGCAGGCGAATATGTTCCCGGTACGCAGAGTATGCATGCGGTGCCCGCCTCCTTGGGCTGCTCTGAACCGGCTGGACAAGGCTCAGTTTTGTTGGCTCCAGCTTCTGGTACAATATGACCAACCCCAGAGGGTGCACATGTAATAGCTCCGGGGGTTGCGGCATATCGGCCCGCTTTGCATGACACGCAGGTAGTCTGCTGCGGAAGATCTTGATACTTTCCTGGCTCACACTGGTTGCAGTCGTGGTTACCCTCACCAACCGAAAACTTGCCTGGGCCACACGCACTACAAGCTGTGGTTTTCGGTTCATCCGAAAAGGTACCAGGGGGGCAAGCCTTACATGCCGATGCGGCTGCGAATGAATAAGTTCCAGCCTCGCAGTCTTCGCAGACAGTCGCACCGTGGCCCGCACTCTTCGTACCTGCAGGACAAGGGAGTTGTGTGGATTTTCCCGAATCAGGTTGATAATACCCCGGTTCCACAAATTGGCAAGGTTCATCTTCTTCGGCGGTGATAGGTCGGAAGGATCCAGCTTCACATTCGATGCAACTTTCAGCACCAGTAACGTTGACAAAAGCACCTGGGGGACACAGCTCACAGGCAGTTCGACCCCATTCGGGCTGGAAGCGACCAACTTCACACGGTTTGCAGTCGCTCGCTCCGCGATCGGGTTGATATTTGCCTGGCTCACAAGTGAAGCACTCACTTAAACCAGTGCTGTTAGCAAACGAGCCTGGATCGCATTCTGTGCATGCACTAGCTGCATCAGATGAAGCAACCTTACCCAGAGGGCAGTCCAGGCATGTGGTGCTTTGCGTAAGGGCGGCATAAGTACCCGCTTTGCACTCAAGGCACTCAGTAGATTCAGGTACTGGTGAATATGTACCAGGCTCGCAAGCCAAGCACGAAGACTGACCCTTGGCTGGTTGATACGTCCCCGCATTACATACAGAGCAGGCAGTCTGTCCAGCGGCCAAAGTGATGGCGGTCAGACCTCCAGCTACGGCTGATGATCGACCGACGTCGCATTCCTCACAGTGACCTCCTGCGGTCGAGAAGTAGCCAGGCTCGCATGGCAAGGCAGCGACAGGAACACCCGCGAGCACATAAGCATATCGACCGGGCGGAGCGGCCACACACTCGCTCATGCCGATCGAGTTTGCATACATGCCGTCCTCGCACACTCTGCAGTATGACATACCACGTTTATCTGCATATTTTCCGATTGGGCAAGGTGTGCAACTGACGACACCTTTTTCGAGGTCTTCAAGTGAATAGGACCCCGCGCGGCAGCTATGGCAGGCTGTTGCTGCCACGCGCGTGCTGAAATAACCTGACTCGCAACTTCGGCATTCGCTCTTGCCGGTTTCATTCTGGAATCGACCAGTTGGACAGGATGTACACGTACCAGAACCATCAGCGGAAATTTTGCCCGCCTCACACTCCATACAAGCCGTTGGACCTATACGAACTGTGGGATGTGCTGGATTGGAGTAAGATCCAGGTCCTGTCACACCTATTGTACTGGCATCGCCGTCACTAATTAACTGCGAGAATTTGCCTCCCTCACAGAATTTGCAAGCAGAGGCACCGACTTCATCCTGGAATTTGCCCTCCGGACAAGCAGCACACGTAGTGGAACCCGCTTCGGATGCGTAACTTCCGACTGGGCATTCGACGCACACAGTGCTTGAGTCGATCTTGTCTGACCGGTACGTTCCTGGGGTACATTGGGCATATCCGACGTAGGCCGTTTGCGATGTCGCCGGCATTGAAAGGCGACTGATCACATAAACGAGTTCATGCGGGCCTCGCCCTGGTGGGAGAACGCATTGAACTCGAGTGCGACTTATGTGGTAGACCGAGTTGCATGGTCGTCCGCCAACCAGAACAATCATCCCCCGAGTGCTAAAGCTGTCACCCTGGATTTCGACGGTATCACCACCTTCGATGTTGCAGTTGCGCACTGCAGATGTACCTAGGTTCTGGCACGATCCTCCTCCGCCTACTGCTCGAATGGCTGTCACAATTGGGTCGGCAAACGAGACCGTGGGAACAATTCCTAGCTCATTACCATGTGACCACGCTTTGCCCACAATGACTGTGACGACATGATTATGACCCGTACCGGCTGGAACAGTACATGTTAGTGTTTGGTCATTAGGCTCGGAGCCCGGAGCCATCTGCATTGAATCACATTCGTACGGACCCACTTTGATTGTCAACACGCAGTTGAAATCATCTGGATCACAGAATCCACGGCCTCGGATTTCCAAAGGACCAAACCCTGAGGTCGGACAGTTTACGAGCGCCATATTAGGGTTGGTCGGGGATGCTGTACACCCGTTACCTCGGAGTTGCGTCACCACTGGGGGATTGGTGTGATACGCAAATTTGTCATTAGAGGGAGCGGTAGGCACACCTAATAGCATCAGCACGATGCTGTGCCCTCCTCCAAGGCCCGCGGCAGTCAAACACCTGATCGACACATGAAGCTCCGCGGGATCGACGTATGGGAAAGAAATAGAGGTACAAGGTAGCATACGCTGGTTAGGATCGAACTGATGAATTGGTTCCAGAACATCATCGTCGGTTTCGGAGGCAAAAAACTGCCCTCCTGTGGATTTTTCGAAGTCAATCTTCATATTCATCGCGACAAAGTTTGGATTGGAGTACTCCGCCGGACCCTGCACACTTCCATCTGCCACGAGTGGTGGAGCCAGGAAGACACGAAGGTAGGGTTTGAGTGCTGCAATGTTGCTTGGAAGACCGTTGACATCAAATACAATCCAGTCGGCTTCCGTGGCCATGCTTTGGTACATATCTGATCCGCTTGCACTTGCGACTCCACGGATGGAGTTATCGAGGTACTTGGGAAGAGGATAACTGACCGTGTCATATGGACCATCGAGCAACGATGAAGCAATTCCATTAATCGTCACTCGCACCCGCAAGTTTCGTCCACTCGCCGAGTCGGGTCGCATGCAACTAAGGAGCATCCTAGTGGATCCTGGATCCTGCTCGAGAACTTTGGCATCTGGGCATGGGAACCAAACTCCACCGGACGGCACACTGGAACGCTGCGCAGTGACAATGTCGACACTGGCACCAAATGTCTGCTCGTGATGGCCAGTGCTGAGGGGTTTTACAATCGTTGGCAGAGCCTCATAACCAGGGATGCCTAGCTCAATCGAAATCTCAGGGGGACTAATCTCCGTGTCCGAAACTTCGACTTCCATACAGATCCATTCCATGACGACGCCATTCGTGAACACAATATGTTTGGGAGACGTTCCATCGAGCGCAGCGCGACACTGGTTGCGATCTGTAACCTTTCTGAGGCTGTTTGGCACAACTCGAGGGGAATCATACGAAATTGCAGCGAGTTCAGCACTTTGGCCTCGCACTGTGACCACAACAGGCAGGTTAAGTCCTCCTCGCTCATTGTCAGGTAATCTAATAACAATCTCCGTTGTGGTGACTTCCAATACTGTACATTCCAAGAGAAGGTCACCGACAGTGGTCATGGACTCAGTATCGGTAGATTGTGGAACTCGAATGGCCACTTTGAGGGCTTGATCGTTCAAAGTGTCATCGGCCAAATCATCGACTGATGCAAAATTCTGACCCACGATGACGAGTCGCGGGCGAGCGTCGCCTGTCGCGCTTCGCCTGGGACACTGGGTTACCCGATCTCCATCTGCGATGCACACTTGCTCATTCGCCAGTGGTTCATGATAAGGCCTTATTGCAACGATTTTAGGTGGCTCATATGAAAACGTTGTTTGGCTTTGTACTACCTGCGACGTCCACGAAGGCTTCAGAATAACCTGCCAGGCCTTTCCTACAGCATGGGGCATGTTTACCAAGAGTTGCGTGTGTGACGCTGAGGCGAGCCTATTGATTCCAGTAGCCTGGTCGACGAGGAACAATTGCTGCTCCGCTTGTGTGTCATTATCCGGGCAAAGTCGGATGGAGTCAACTGCGAAATAAGTGTACTGAGCATGGGGGGTCATTAGAATCTTGGTAATCAGCGGGAACTTGACACTATCACCAAATTCAACATTCCGGTAGGTGAACACGGCTGTCGCTAACGTCGAGGCATTCAGCGCTGGAACAGTTGCTTCGTGTACAGTTGCATCATTGTCATGCACTAAGATATCCACTTCCTGATCGCAAACGAGCGCAACTTCCAACTTATAGACCCCAGAGTATGGAATGAAGACATCCAACTCAAGCACGGGAAGCCCAGTATCGGGGTCATCCACAGTCGGAGCAATAAGGAATCCATTGCCAATAAAACCTGGAGCACTGTAACTTCGTTGCCATCCGGCCCGTGCAAAGCTTTCCAAGTATGTTGCACTTGCTAGGCCTGAGGTGGGGCTCGTCGAGGTTGGTCCCTTGACACGTAAGAATCCACCCCGCTCTCCTGGAGTACAGTCCTCCGGACTACAAATATCAACAGTAAAGCACGAGGGCTGCATCTTCATATACTCTATAGCAGCAAAGGCCTCGTCAGCTCCTACCAATCCAAAATTCGCTCCATAAATGGTAAGTTGCGAGGTTGATCCTTCAACCACATGGCCGGCCAACGGCGTCATTGAGTCAATCCTTGGAGCACTGTAGTTAAAAGCATCCACGAAAACAGTCTCCTGGCTCCCCGTCCGCAACGAGACCGTTAGGTTCACGCCACGTCCCGGAGGAAGAGTGCATGTGACTATCGTTGGCTGCCAATCAATACTGCCGCCTGTTCCACACTGGACGTCTCCAACGTAGGCCTCACCTGCCATGCCGAAATTACGGCCCCGAATCGTGATCGATCGTTCACCGCTACCGGAGGCGCCTCCAGCAGTGGGTCCCGTCTTAGGAGACACCGAGGTGATTATCGGTGAGGCAAAGGAGAAACGGGCATCTGCTGTGAGATCAGAAGCAACACCCTCGATCGTGTGCACACGCACGGCAAGATTCACACCCGACCCCTCCGGGACAATGCAAATGATTGCGTCGTGAGTCCACTGCGAGATCTCATCACATTGGAGAATCGTCAATTGAGTTAGCTCGCCGTTCTGCAGCAGGGCCTGCACTTCATTCAGATTAGTACCGTCACCTTGAGCGTTGCCAATTAATTGCACTAAACCGTTGACATCGCCACCTAAGCCTAAGTTCTCTCCATAAATAGTGATTGCGTCTGCGGTCTCACCAACGTCTGGATAGACTGACGTGACCTTTGGCAAACCGTAGGAAAAGGACACACTCGGCGACGCTGGTGGCTCAGAAACTAATCCAACACGCGAAACATACGGAATGATGCCTGTGATCGTTCCATACTTCAGTCGGAATTCTGGGAGTTCACATTCAAGCCTACCCCACTCCTTGTACTGGACATCAATACATGCAAAGTCCGGATCTTGATTGAAGTAGACGCTCAGTGCCGATGATCCCAGGTTGCAGCAGTACACCCGCGCTGCATTCAGCTGGGACACGTCCGTCTCATTGGCCGCCGGATCTGGGCAATCGCATCCAAAGTTTTCACCGATGATGGTGATGATCTGTGGGGAAGTGTGGTTTCGACCAGTCGATGCCTGAGTGAGAACAAATGACTCAGCTTGGATTTCACGGACGATTGGGGGGTCGAAGACTAAATCAAATGGATCACTATGCTGGCCGCTGACGGAGACACGTGCATATAGCTTTTCTACTGCAGCTGACACATTCGTAACCACAATATGGGTGGAATTCTCAACCTTAGCATCGAGCGTAGCGACAGTATTCTGCTTGGTTGAATCCAATGTCTCAACCAATTTTCCAAAACCTGAGTCACCGAAATTCTTGCCGACGAGAATGAAGGTTGCATTCTTGGTCGGGCTTTCTCCATCTAGGCGTTCCACACTCGTAACGACTGGAGGGTTGTATGAAACTGTCGTGGTGACGGCCTGCCTGTTCACACAGACGTCGAGTGGAATGCTAAGACCACTTCCACTCGGGACTCGGCAAAGGATTTGTGAGTGGGAGAATAGATGTAACTTGGATTCATCTGGAACACAAAGCCGTCGTCCAATCGCAACAAAGGCTTTACCATTGTTCTTCATCGCACTGCATGACCTTACATCAACTTCTTCCTCATTGGAAGCGTAAGGAAGGTTACCAAAGTTTTGACCTTGAATGGTGATCAGAGAGCCCACATCCACAAAACTCGAAGGCAGAACTTGAGCGATCACCGGACCAGCGTATGCCATAGTTGTGTTGACAGTCTGACCACCAACGGTTACAATAATACGCGCGTATGCACCAGTACCGGCCGGAATTAAACATCTCAGGCAACTGTCTTCCTGTGCACAAGTGTCGATTGACAGGTCGCATTCAGCTCCATCAATTGTAACCGAACGCTGTGCCGACCTCGTTCCAAAATTGGCGCCTAAAATGACCAGACTCGTGCCACCGGATGTCGTGGGAACTGGATTCGCAAAGGTTGAACTGATTGTTGGCCTGGCGTAGGTGAAGGTGAAGACGTCCGGTGGAATGACAATGGGAGCGAGACTATAGGCACGCACACTGACGAGAAGGTCCTGACCAGCACCTTCCGGAATCAATGCAATGAGCGATCGTGACGTTGCAGAGTGCAAGGGGGCGACCATATTTCCCACCTTCACTTCAAGATTATTCGGGTCTGTGGTCGACCAAGGGGGGAAATTCTCACCATTCAGCACGAGATAGCTACGCGGCGTATTACCAGACACGCTACAGTCTCGCACGATTGGCACGGCGGGCACTGCAACGATCTGTAGCTGTCCGGAGGCATTGTCATTCCAGAGCGCGATGAGCTCTTGGGGAGATTTTGCGGATTCAGCGGCTGCTGCCTTCAATTTAACTATGACCGAGAGCGAATAGGCGGTACCAGGCGTGGGATCTTGGATGTAAATTCTCCTCCATGATGGCAATGGATTATCGTAGTCGTCAAAGCCATACGTTGGGTCCGAAAGCCAATCGCACTTCTGATTCCCAGGATCAAATTCAGTACAATAGTCAGCAGTGCTATGCTTTGTCGGTAATGGCACTGAGTCATCATCCAGCGACTGCTCAAGGATCAAGAACGACACGTCATACTTGCTTGCAAATTCATTGGATGAGAAGTCAAAGACAGGATGCCGAAGCTCGAAATACATTCCCGTGTACTTTGTCAGGACTGTAAATCGTGCACCTGCATACCCATGCTCGGACACAGTAAGTGTAACTGGCTCGAAGAAGCGTTGGAACGTTTCCTGCCGAATGAAGTCGCACTGAACGGACAAACCGGAGGTGTGTGGTGCGTCCGTTGGTGCGAACCTATTAAGGTATGACTTTGGCAATTGAACAGAAAGGTAGTACCGTGGCTGATACGCCACCAGAAGCTTAGGATCCGAGGTCGTGGCAGCGTTGGCGACGAGCGAACTCTTCGACAAGAACAAGGTCCTCTGTAAAGTATCCAGCGTGGCTTCACCTACGTCAGTTGTGGAAACACATTCCGTCGCCTGCGGATTCAGAGCACACGTTTCTTGTGAAGCCGGGGCACCCTCTGTCAGCATAATCTGTAAATCGGTTGTGCTCAAATAGGCTTCCTTGGAGACAGCATAAGCATCGATGGAGCATGCAACGACACCAGGTGTCTCAATCATATCATCGAGCAGTGGAACAAAGCCAAAAGTAGTCCAGCCCTCGGTTAAGAAGCGTGGAGAGGGCTGCTGACCAAACACTTCCCGGACGAGCGGAGTGACGGCAAAGTCCTTATAGGCGGAATCGCGGTCGGAAGAGGAAACGACGCCAATTAAACCGTATCGAGGACGATCCGCGTCCTTGTCGATAACATGAATCAACAATACATCGTTGACATAGACGTCAATCACAGTCGCATCGTAGCGTGTGCTTGGGTTTGGATCATCATTTTGGGTGAGGCGCATAGGGTCATAAACGTACACTGTGATGTTGTGGAAGGCATTCTGTGGAAAGACCATCGATTCATGGAGATACAAGAGTTTCCATGATTGCGGACCTACGCGCTTTCGCAAGCGGAGCTTACGAATCGTGTACATCTCCGTCGGGCCTGTAGAGAACTCGTGGCAGTAGACATCATTGCGGTTTGAAAAGTCCAAGATGTAGTGATTGTGGAGCCCAGGATCTTGGTTGCCGACGGGTGAGGGCTGTCGAAAGATTAATCCCGTGTACCCATTGCCGGATGAGATTGCGGCTGAAATTCGAACGTCTGTCCAGAACGATGCATCGAGTGGAACCGACGTTTTGTAGTTGCGAATTGTGCTGACAAGGCGTGCCCACGAACCACCCGTGTCGGTGGGGTGGTACATACCGGAAATGCCTAAGCCATCGCCTGTCTGACGAAGAACCATTTCCGAGGCAGTCTGCACTTGGCTCGAATATGACATTTCATTGGAACTTCCTACAACTAGACTTCGTAGTCCATTCTCTACCGCGGCACTAGAAATGGACCAGAAGTTCTGAACATGTTCACCTTCAATTCCGACATCCAGATGTCCCTTCCATTCAGCGGAGAGCGCGTAACCATCCTGCGACCAGTGCGCGGTGCTGAAAAAGTGATAGCTGATAGGCAGCACGCCGTCGGCTAGGCCAGGTGGATTGAGTAACGCGGCCTGTACAGGACGAATAGAACTGAAGATGTTGAGGGGAAACGCGCTCGCATAAGCCGGCAGGCCTTGAGGTTCAAAGCAAATGCTATCTCGGGGATGCGTGGCATCGCTGTCAAACACTGGGAGCAAGAGAGGCTGACATGTTGGCAATGTCTCCTCACCACTCTCTGTCTCCACTGGAGAGCACGTACGGTACGGAACATTTGTTTTGGCCAGAACACATTTGCCATCTCGAGGGCACCAGCCACAGCCTTCCGCCGCATTTGCTAAGCAGGACGAGCAGGTGGTATGGACGCTGCAGTCCGTTGGAGCGGGGCAGCTGCCACATCCGTTAGCACCCCTAAGATACGGGGTCATGCCGCTAGGACAACTGGCGGTCGTTCCGCCTACTGCCGGTATGCACTGTCCCTGGCCATCCGCGTTGGGTTGGCACCAAGCGCAACGAGCATCTTGGAGACATGGCCCGCAGTGTGTACGACTTCCACAGACCTGTTCCGCATCCTCGAGAGCGTCTAGAGTGGGGGTCTTGCAAAGCAGAAAACGATCACCAACGTCTGTGCGACGTAGCCGGATGGTCTCGAGTTCGCCGGCTTCATTTTTCGTCAGAATGTGGTAGCGGCGGAAGGACCCGGCTCCAATAGGGATAATGGGCTGATCTTGACCGCCTGAGTCAATGAAGTAGTGGTCAAACTCCAAAGTTAAGCATTCGCCTGGCTTCATGCTACCGAATGTGATAGGACCGTAGACAAAACCGGCATTCGACGAATTGGCCTGGAAAGTATCCCATGACAACTCAACACTGCCACTATGCTGGGGTAGTCCCGCTAGTTCAGGATCGTCCGTGGAGATGCAGCCGCGGACTGTGGAAATCGCTGTCCGGTCGATCTGGCGACAACAGTGCAGTGCTGCAGAACCCATAAAGCTTGGCTGGCTCGAGGGCGCTGGCATTGCTCGTGGCTGAGGGTCAATATTAAGCTCCGTAGCATTCAGTGAGAATTCCAGACGCGAGGCCCAGGTGCCACGGACGCACTTGCAGGTTTCATTCGGAAGATCACAATATCTGTCGTCTTTGTCAGTACACGGTGTTGACCAGGACGCGAAGAAATACAGGTTCTCGCTGCCTGGTGAGGCCTCATAGAGTCCCATCAAGACACCGTCGGGTCTCTGAAACTTGCTCAGCTCATATCGAACGTCTCCTTTCTGGACAGTAATGACGTCGTCGAGTTGAAAGTTCACTAGGTCCGTGCCTACAGCTCGAAGGACCCGTGATTCGGAGTCACCCGTGTGATAAAGAAGCACGGGATAAACGGCAAAGGCCTGGAGCACACACGACGAAGTCAAGAGCAGGAATACTAGAGTCAAGATAATGTGGGACGGACGAGAGCCGCTTCGCCAATCAGATCTGCGAGGGTGGCCCGGTGTGCTGGATCTCGGCCTTGGGTTGGACTTCCTTGGCATCGAGTCGTGGCTCAAACTAGTGTCCCAGGAACGAATGTCTTGCCTCGTACCATACTCGCCAGCCTTTCTCCTTGGCTTTGGAGACGTACTAGTCAAACGTTTGTCTGGGACCACCGTGCCCACCATGAATTGTGCCATGGCTCCAGGTGTTGTGGTCTGTGCCATCCACATTGCTACGTTAGGACCAAGCCGTGGCGAGGGTAGGACCCGTAGTGGAGTCCAGCTGATTGCTCGGCCTTCACGCGCTTGGGTACTTTGCGATGCCCTGGTGGAGCGTGTCGTGTCGGGTCCGCAGCTGCGTGCGGACGAGTGCTAAAGTCGGGGAGAGACGCAAGGGTGAATTAGGTGAGGGTATGAATCGAAGGCCAGCCTAACGAGGAGAGGAGTGGGTTGACGCATAGACACAGAACAGATTCGCACTATTCATAGTCCGCAAGTCGGGATGATAGTGCCAAACCGGGTGGCCGAAATGCACGTTTACATGACTTCTGCGTTTGGAGCAAATTTGTGGATTGAAGGTGCACACTCCGCGTTGAGTGCTCACGATCACCGCACGTGTAGAACGCAATAATAACACTTGGTAAGCATGATGCTCATGTCACTTTCCCTACGGCACCAGCGCAATACCACCTTTCGCCAACTTTTCCCTACCACAAGACATTCCTCACTCGGCGGAGTCCGCACGTGAGACGAGTGGGAGTTCCCGCCGTACTTCTCGGGCAGGATCAGGCGCACGTGCGAATTTTGGGAGGAATCGGGAGTTCTTCTGGTGGCAATTTTCCAGGCCAGGACAGATAGCCACACCAGAGTGTAGCTAGGAGTACTCTGCTGTGGGTAGATTGCAGATGAGAGTCTTCAACGAAAACACGTTAGACGCGTCAGACCTCCTGGATCAACTGAGTGCAGTAGTTTCAACCAGAGCCTCCAACGACAACACACCCAAATAGCCCCTCTCGCAGAGTCTCTCATCACTTTGGTGAGCTTGATTCCAAAGCGTGATCGGAAGTGTGTTTCACGACTGCAAGGTTTGTTGTGTCGCTACTGATCATGTATTTCTGAGGACCGTCCTACGTCACATCTCGTCATCATATTATAATCTCAGACCATGCGGCGAGCTATCACGGAAATGACTCCATACACAGTTCGGCTGACTTGAAAACGTGCCCTTGGGGAAACAAACTGCGAATCTTGCGCTACCCACCCACGCAATCAGTCTATATCATGCGCAAACGCACCTACTCAACATAACAGCGCTGCTGGTCTCCCCTACCCACGATCCATCTGTCTAGGTCGTCGTAGTAGTAAGTTGTGTCAGGCTGGACGCTCGCAGCAGCGATCGATCGATCGATAGCAGATGATGATGAGATCTCCGATATATCATCTCTATCCCATCAGCAAGTGCATTACACTGGCCACCCTCGCATTGACATTGTTGCTCGCATTGGTTCCGCCTGCTGCACTCGCCGCTGACACATTCGAACCCTATTTCAACCGCCGAGTCCAGGAGCTCGACGATGACAACTTCCGCGAAGTCACCTCCCGGCCGAACACCGTGACCATCGTGACATTCTACTCCCGCATGGGATGCACCCAGTGCCGTGAGGTGCGAGATATTGTGAACCGTGCAGCGCAGGATCTCTACGGACAAGTCAGCTTCGCCTCAGTCGATATCAAGAATCCCGAGGCAGAGAAGACTACCACTGCATTAAAGCTCACTTCGGTTGCACAAGTACCCGCGATTCGTATCTTCCCATCCAGTGCGCGCTTTGCTGAGCTCGAGGCGAACGGGTTTAAGCTCTCGTCTGAGGCCCCAATGGATACCGGCGACGAGCTGCCAATCAAGTTCCCCCTTGCCTTAAATGACTTTAAGGCTTCGGCGATGAAGCCAGTTCAGGAGCGTGCTGATGTCGCCGTCATTGACGGTAAGGATATCATCAAGTTCTTGCGAGGTGAGCCTCTTACGGCGGCGTCGAAAACGGGGCCACTTTCAAAGCTTGATCGCCGCAGAATCCCCAAGGTCGTGCTGGTCTCTACCAAGAAGGAGGTTCCTGCAGTTTGGCAGGCCATGGGTCTTGCCTTCCGTGAGAAAGTTCGCGTTGGTTTCGTGCAAAAGAGCGATCGTGCCGCCATGCGCAAGCTGCCTGAGAACACTCAGGCACCCGCCATCTACATCTTCCCCGCGCCTGGCATGGACAGCAAGCAGAAGGGCGACGAAATCGATCCTATCCTGTTCAGCGGAACTTTCAAGGCGAACTTCATCCGCTCCTTTATCGCACCGCATGCTCTCGACCTCGCAGCCGAGCTGAACGATCCGTCTATTGCAATCACTCAGGAGGATTTAGGTATTCCTCGTCTGGATGATGACACCTGCTTAGACGCCAACTGCCGTGCGTTGGGTGGGCTCTGTGCGATCCTCGTCACTCCTTGGGACCAATCTCAGCGAGACACTACGGCACAGCTCGCGACTCTTGCTGCGGTTCAAGATAGTCGCCCAGACACCTTTGTGCACTTCAGTTACATGATAGACAAAAATGAGCCCAAGTTTCTTAAGCAGCTGGGCTTGAATCCTGAGCCTTATGCGCAACTTGTGCTGCTCGATCCTCGCCAGAAGAAGTTCTCGCAGTTTATCGGTAGCTTCCAGGCCGACGACATCGCACGCTGGATCTCGAACGTGATCAATGGTGCACACGCAGTTCGTTCGATCACCCCACCTCCCGGTATCAATCCGTCGGAGGATCCCAAGTCATGGCAACTCAAGCTCGAGACTGAGGGTTCCAAGTGTGCGGGCATGGCAGACCGTGTTCGTCTCAAGGAAGAACGCCGAGCCGCCGCAATCCGAGCAGAACAAGCTCGAGCCGAGGCCGAGCGCAAGGCCAGAAATGCGACTGAGTCGTTTGAAGCCACCATTGCGCCCGGGAATGAAGATGAGAAGTGGGTCAAGCACATTCGACCTCAGGGACGCCCTGGCACCGTGACGCAAGTCGATGACCGCAACTTCGAGCGCAATGTCGTCAATCGCAATACTCCCGTCCTAGTCCGGTTCACTAATGACCCTCACGAGTCATCGCCGGAGGCAGATGCGTTCCGTGCGGCTGGTGTGGCCCTCAATGGTATGATCAAGTTTTCTTCGGTGCTTTGCCCTGGTGCCCCTCGTCCCGCAGGATCAACCCCTGAATCGACTTCGGATCGCGTGGTCCGAACTTACCTTGGGCCCAAAACTTCCGCGCCATGTGGCGGCCAGATCCTGGTGTTCCCCTCGCAGACGTCTCTCAATCTTAAGAGTACTCCCGACAACAAACTGGCCCGCGATCGCGACTATTTCCTCTATGATGGTCAGATTACCAAGGACGCCCTGATGAAGTTCTCGCTCGATCTCGTCAAGGACGGCAGCGTTAGGGTTCTGACCCAGGCCACGTTCCAGAAGTGGCTCCTGGAAAACCTCCTGATGCCTCGTTTGGTGATAGTCTCAGACAAGCGTGAGCCCTCACAGCTAGCGAGGGCGTTGGCTCTAGAATTCGAGGGCTATGTCGATGTGGGCATGGTTCATTCCACCGAGCATGAACTTCTCCAGCAGCTGCAGGTAGATCGAGTTCCGGCTGTGCGTATCCTAAAGAACAAGCTCGTGCCAAAGCCCGGAAAGGCAGATACCATGGAGCTCGGTGTCGAAATGATCAAGTTCGTAGACGCCGCACTTTATTTCAACGCAATTGCCCAGATGCTTGATGATGTGGCAACCGTTCGATTTGTAACCGGCCCTCCGCCCAGTAAGCCTGCTGATCTGGACCAGTTCCCGCCATTTAACCGTACGGGTAGTGAGTATGACTCAGATACTGCGACCAACCCAGCTCACTTCGAGCAACCAAAGCTCACCGAGGAACAGCGAGCCGAACTCGAGAAAATGGCCAAGAAGGTGATCGAGGAGCGCGAGAAGGCGAGTGGCAAGGGCTCCGAAAAGACAGGAACCACTTTGAAGGAAGAGCTCTAAGCCCGGGACGTGCGACTCCAGCTCCCCACTCTTATTTATTCTCATCTCAACCCGCATCTTCTTGGTCTCAGCACCTTTTCCTCATTCGAATGTTACACAAACGCATGCGCAATAGCAAATAAACGTAGTAAATCTGTCCCTCGCAGACTGGAGGGCTTCGTTGTATGACGACCATACGTGTGGCTCTCATGCGTCGCACGCGTGTAGGGCCAGAACCACAGGTTTGCCGTTGCTTCTAAGTTTGTGGTCAGAACGGTGTTCGTTGTGGGGGGTGCTGGAATACCGTCCTAAATCGTAATGCCGATAGAGTATTCATAGGCTGGTATTGACAGATCGGTGAAGAGCATTGATCTGAGGATTACCAAGCCAAGTCCGTGAGTTGTACTCTACGTTCTGAGCCAATTTTCCCTCCCGAGGACTGTACCGCACTAGCTCTGGGGCCATCACAACTTTTCAGGATGAACACATTTCAAGAGGAATTGCACAAGTCACTTGTGGTGCGAAACAATGGGCTGGACGCGGATTCAATCCAGGCCCAGTTGTTGGGTAGTAAGCGTCCCCGTACCGAGCCCGACATCTGGCTCACACCCAAAGAGGCTCAGATTATCGGCACACTCAAAGCGGTGATCCACCACTATAAACTGGATGTCACTCCGAGAATCGCAGGAGGCTGGGTCCGTGATAAACTGCTGGGTCTCGCTTCAGACGATATCGATATCGCGCTGGACACCATGCTGGGCGAAGAGCTCGCGCAGCACGTTCAAAACTACCTTGCCCAGCAGGATGATTCCTCAGCTTGTTCCTCGGTCGGCGTCATTCGATCGAATCCTGCCCAGTCCAAGCACCTCAACACAGCGACGTTCAAGCTACACGGACAATCGGTGGATATGAACAATCTCCGCACAGAGTTCTATGATACGGACTCCCGTATCCCAATCGCCACGATCGGAACCACTCGGGACGATGCACTGCGACGTGACTTCACGGCGAACTCGATGTACTTTAACATCATGACTGGGAGGATTGAGGATATTGTTGGAACGGGCATTTCCGACCTCACCAACGGTATTCTGCGCACGCCGCTTCCTGCATTTAAGACTTTTAATGATGACCCACTGCGCGTCCTACGTTGTGCTCGTTTCGCAGGTCGATTCGGTTTCCAGGTCACAAAAGAGATCGAGCGCGCTTCTGCGCACCCTTCAGTTCATCGCAATCTTTTGACCAAAGTCTCACGCGAACGCTTAGGTATCGAGATGATGAAGATGTTCCACGAGTTTGGACGTGTTCCCGCAACGATTGCCCTGATCTCGCGTTGGGGACTCCGCACGATAGTCTTAGATTATCCTGCCCCTCTGACAGGTCAGGTTGCACACGAAATCAATAATGGTACTTCTGCGCTACTTGGGAGGCCGTCGCAGGGTCAAGGTAAGAAGGCTAAGCTCACGCCGGAGCAGTTGGCCGAGCAGAATGCTGCGCGCTGCCCTAATTTGTTCCTTAGCGCAAAGCACATTCGCACCTTTCCGTACTTTCCGTTGATCGATGCACAATATCTTATCGTCGACGAACTCAAGCAGGGAGGACGCGCAGTTGTTAAACGGGTTAATTTAGACTCACCATTCGCAAAGTCGTTGACAACGTCGTCGCTGATACGTCTAGAGGACCCGATTCTGACTCAGACATGCTGGTCGTTACTCTTTGGCGTTCACAAATGGCTCGTGACAAAGTATCCGCATCAACGACCTGTAAGGCTGACCAAGGCCGATGTCCTGAAGGAAAATAGACCTGCTCCTCCGGCTACAGAGCCAGACGGTGACGCGCAGGCAGCAGATGTTTCAAAGCCGACAGCATCACAAACTGAGCGGAAGGAGGCAAACCCTTGCGAGGCATTGCGCCAGCTCATCATTACAATGCTCGAGAATGATGCAGACCTGCCGAAGTCAGCCTCTTTGCGCCGGGCGATTAAGACTCTGTCGTCTACATCAAATCGCGTGATGGAACGGTGGGAAGCGATGGATTACCTGGATAACCAAGCCGACGTCATCGCCTGCCTTGTAAACTATGTGCGGACGGCCCACAACACTCCTCCAAACAACCAACTTTCAGAGGGCGAGACCAAGGAGCACAAGGTTTGCCCTCGTGTGCAAGAGGATGCTGCCACAAAGCAACCAGGCTTGGATGACATGCAGCTTGCACTTCTTGCATCTTACGTAGTCCCCTTCGTGGGGTATGAGACGTATCACAAGGACAGCAAGTCAAAATTACGTCCTCTCATTCATCAGTTTGTGCTTGAGAGCCTTAAGCGTTCGCTTTATGAAGCAGAGACCACGACGCTTTTTGCAGAGTTTGCTGTGAAAATCAACAAACTCGCGTATGAACTCTTCATTGCTGCAATGGAGTTGTGTGATCGAATCAAAGGATCTTGCGAGGTGAAGGACAAGGACTCACATATCAGCGCCATTGAACTAATGAATGAGGATCTCGAGCGACTGGGAGGTGAACGAAGTGATCCACATTCATCGAGCATCAGTAAGCTGCGCTCACGAGTATTGGTGCGGATGTGCGAGGTTTGTGATTTGATCTCTTCCATGGGTGCTGAGAGACTCCACCTGGCGTTTGATCTAGCCGAGGCGATTGCCTTTACAATGCATGACCAGCAGGCTCCTGCAGACGTTTGCCTGCCATCTCGGAGCATCCGTTCGCTATCCACAATGAGGACTGATCTGGTGTCACGATGCATTGAAGCGCAGCGCATTGCCATGCAGCTCGGTGCGAAAGGAGCCATCCAGACTCAACCGCAATCAGCCGAAATTGAAGAGCTAACGAATCGCATAACGACAGCCGAAATTGCCGCTGCCTTTGCGTTCCCTACTGATTCCACACAATCTGTGACAAATACTGTCCAATCCAACGTCATGGGGGCCCTGAGCGTCTCCGCGAATGAGCAAGCAACCTGCAAGCACAATCCTGAACCCAACTCAGTTCCCGTCTCACGCCAGAGTCTACTCGAGCGTGTTTTTGCAACGATTCGTCGTGAACCTGCAAATGTCACTTCCGCATCAGATGACGCAGCACCCACTCAGACTGTATTGCCCTCGCACGATGATATTTCGGCATGCTCATCTCGATTCTTCAACCCTTACTGCATCAAGCTCCTTCGCGAATTTGTGACGGTCCTGGGTCTGTCCAATGTCCTATTCGATCAACCACTTCTCAATGGAGGTGAGATTGAGGCTCGGTACCCGGGTGTTCTTTCTCTTAATGAACTTGTTGATGAAGTTCGCGCTTTCCGACTGACAATTCCATGGGCGTCCAAGGAGGAGGCCTTAGTGCATCTGGATCTCGTCTTTAATCGCCTGCACAGTCCCATGAGTATCAAACTTCAAGAAGGGTCGTTCCGAGCACCACCAGCTTTTGTGAAGCCGGAGCCTGAGGGCAACTTTACCTTTGTGCTTCCATGGCAGCACAAGACATCGTCAGACGGAATGCAGAACGAGAAGTGGAGTCTTGGTGCCAGCCAAGCGAATGCCGGGGAGTTCGCCCAAGCATTCGAGTCGTTCAAAGCCGCTGCAGAGGCCAACGACTCGAACGCCCAATGCGCACTGGGCACAATGTTCCTACTCGGTAAGGGCGTCGAGCGCGACTATACTCAAGGTCGGCAATGGTTGGCCCGTGCCGCAAAGCAGCGCGATCCTATAGCTTTATGCAACCTTGGCGTCTGCTGCATTCATGGATTCGGGGGACCTGTCAATTGGCAACTAGCTGTTAAGCTATTCAAGGCTGCTAGTAGCGATGCGACTGGTTGTGCATCGGCGTACACTTTCTTGGGGTTGTGTTACCAATTTGGTGCCGGTGTGGAAGAGGACCCAGAGCGAGCACTCGAGATGTTTAACATCGCTGCGAGCCAGGATGACGCAAATGCCCATTATAATCTCGGTAGACTGCTCATTGAACAAAGTGCAAATGACCAATCTAGAGAGCACAAAGCAATCGAGCACCTGAGCAGTGCAGCTCAGAAGGGCCACCCTCAGGCCAATCTTCTGCTGGGCTATTACTACGAGAAGCAAGGAACAGACGCCGATCGCATCGCGCACGCCAAGGCATTTGAGCACTATAGCAGGGCGGCTGAGACATATGCGGAAGGCAAGCGACAGCTTGGCCATTGTTTCGAACATGGAATCGGCACAGTACGAGACGAAGGTAAAGCCCTAAGCAACTACGGTGCCGCCGCACGTCTGGGTGACGCTCAGGCACAGCTTGCGTATGGCCGTGCCAGCCTCGCTAAGGGATCGCTGAAGGAGGGCTATGATTGGCTCAGCAAAGCGGCGCGTCAGGGGATCCCTCAAGCACAACTCGAGGTTGCGCGATGTCTGCGAGACGGTAAAGGCGCTGGAGTGAACTTGCTGCAAGCAACTAAGTGGTATCTCAAGGCTGCCGAGCAAGGGTTGGCTGAGGCTCAATTCGAGTTAGGTGAGTGCTATGAGCAAGGCAAGGGTGTAGAGCCTGACCAGGCGATCGCGAGGAAGTGGTACACACTTGCAGCCAATCAAGGTCATCAGCCAGCACTTCAGAAGCTGGCTTAAGGTCTTCAGCTGGCACACGCGTCATGCTCGAACCCTTGTTTTCCTGTAGGAGACGCGGGACAGTCTCCCGCTGGGTTATACTAATTCAATACAGTTCTGCACTAACTCAACCAACTGGCATGAAACGATGAACTGACAAATGACTTTACTAACCTAACGTTGTTTCAACCTAGTGTACATGTAGGTTTGCCTATGCTTGTCTCTTGAACATCAACAATAGAAGGGCGTAGACTATCACACAGAACATGACTTGTGCCATGAATTTTGTCGAGGCGAGTATGCGCAAGTTAGGCAGTGGTGGATTCTTCAAGAGCTCATGTGCCTCCAGAGTTAACTCGGCGGCCGAACCTCCTGAGGCCATCTCATCGACGCGAGTGGACGCTTGCTGTAGGGCCGGCGTGTGTTGCCTCGAAGGAAGTCCATACTCCAACGCCTTCACTCGGATACCCCGCGCTTGCAGGGAACGGGCAAGTTTCAGTCGTCCCAACGCGTACGCCGGTGCGATAGTAGTCGCCACCCGCTTCCAGAATCGGAGAAGGAATTCAATCTCATCACTTCGCACAGGACCTGCCCAAGGGTTCGTCGAAAGTTCGTTCCGGATAATATTGTTGATAACTTGAGCGCGGTGATTGTCGCTTGCAATGAGTCGTGTAGCCGCAACGGTGTCACGACCTTTAGTCGCAGGTGTAACCTGGAGCTCTCCTCGCGAATCTTGTTGAGGAGGTTGCGGGATGACGTGGACACGATCAGACAAGAAGAACGGATCTTCTGTCGACGCAACAGAAGCCAAGATATGAACGCTTGCTAGCACCGAAGGGGAGAGCGAGGTAGCACCAATGCATTTCTGCTGCTGCAGTGTTTGGATTTGAAGCTGAGCACTGGCGATTGCGGCTTGCGGGATACCAATACCTTCACCGAACGCAATGCTCCAGGCATATACATCTGACTTGGATGCTTCGAGACAACGCTTCTTCACGTCCTCCGACTGGACTAGCACAAAGTTTGGCGGGAACTCCTTTGCGAAGTTGAAATCAGGCAGGCCAAAAATGATTTCCATGTGATGGGCAATTCGTGTCAGTTTGCGACACAAGCTGTCTTCAGGCTCCGGATTTGCGGAGCAGACAGGAGGGAACGGTGGAATGGCTGGCACGAACTGCTTCGTTGCGGTTTCCCGCAGTTTTTGGCGAGCCTCTGGCGACAAATCCTTACCCAGGGTTTCAATATCTGCCAAGTACTTTTCGAGTTGCTCCGTGCAGTGACGCAGGGTGTGGAGATACTTGGCTCTGCGCGTGCGAACATGATATACGAGACGTCGTAAGGATGCCGCGCGCAGGGTTGAATGCATAAGCGGACTTCCCGCTAACGCAACTGCCAAACGATTCGACTGTACACCTGAGCGAGTAGATGCTGTTGTTCGTTCAGAGGATGCATCGCTGCGCGCATTGCGCGTGAAGCGCTTCGTTGCGGTTTGTCCTCCTGATGCCGCATCCTGAGATGGAGTGCTTCGGGGGAGTCCCGTCTGTAGGATATCTCCTGAGCCTGGGTTTTCAAGGCAATCTTGCAGAAGAGGCAGTGTTACTGAGGCAGGGAGAGGGGGAATCAGCGGACGATACAGCGATGCCGGAGCCGCTGTAATTCGTGCAATCACTTCAGAGAGGAACTCAGCGGAGCTGAAGGCAGGGTGGACGGCGTCCTCGTCTCGTACTTGATCAGAAGATGAACCTAGACCCGGTTCAACTTTGGGACCGATGGGCGCTGCTACCGGACCAAAGTTGGCCGGCGTTCCAATTGAGGTTGGATGTGGCAATGGTAGAGAGCTGAAAGCGCCTGGAATAGTAGAGGATGCACCCATGGTCATTTGACCCGGTGCAAAGTTTAGATTTCCGGAGGCGAGTGTCTGATTCGAGTCACCTAGAGAGAACAACGCTGCTCCTACGGCGTGGGAGGCGCAGGCTGCAGTCCCAAGGCCCATGCGAGCACGCATTTGCTCATTCACAAGCTCGAAAGGCAAGATGGCCGGAGGTCCCAATGCATCGGGTAGAAGAGTCGCCGCAGGGGACACCTTTCGAGTCAAGTCGCTTGCCATGCTTTCCTGAGCCTGCCCCGAAGATGCGTTCGTGCGTGGACGGCGTGTCCTGGGATATGCGTCGTTTTGTAGAATGTCGCGATTATAGCCAGAGGGTTGAGCGTTGGTCGATGATTCCTGAAGCTGCCGTTGGTACTCAGCACCGTACGGGGTCGTGAGAGCGTCAGTAATATCAAAACCGAATACTGGCGTATCCTTTCGATTGCGGCTGCGTGCGATGATGGCAGCCAACCTGAGATCCGTCATGGATTCAAAGACGTCATCGTCCTGGTATTGTTTTCGCAATTTGACTGCAAGTGCCCGAGCCGCTTCTGCAGCGTCTGGGTTGATGTCGACCAGAGCAAGTGCAGCTCCTTCAGCTCGCGCGGCCATCCCTGAGAGCGTCTCCCGTCGAGCCGCGCGCGCGGCTACGCAGTCGCCAAGTTGATTTGGTGCGAGTCTTGCCAGCGCTCGCCGTGCAGGTGACGTTAATACATGCTCGGCAGCGGTAATTACGCGACGGACTTCGTTTCCAACCAAATAATGGGGCCCATTGAACAGCTCTAGGAAGTCCTCAAGAAGGGTGAAGATGTCAGTTTCCTTGCTAGAGATATTGAGGATATCTGCGCGTAGTGCGGCCAGACTGTCCTTACCACTCTTCGAGCTGTTGCTTTTTCGGCTTCTGAACGAAGCGAGTGGACTGGACTCACTCGAGAAAAACATCTCTTGGACCATGCTTACCAGGCCGTATTTGGATGTGTCATACTGTGATTCCGCCCATTTTACGCATTTTGTGACAGCTTCCGCAGGTGTCGCACAATCGACGAGTGAGGCAGCCGCTCGAGCAAGACAGAACTGCAAGAAGGGCGGAGTACCTGATTGCTCCTGAACGAGCATGGATGGAAGTCTCGCCGAGGGGTGGTGCCAGAGCGAATCGTGCAACAACCCCTCTACAACCGTCATCGCATGAAGTGTAAGGCTTGAATAAAAGGGGAGGTTCGCAAGAATATAGCCACGGTAGCGCACTGCAATTGAGTCTTCTCGCAGCAGTGGGTGACCAAGTGAGGGCTGCGTCATCACGTCTCGTAGTACTGCCCAAGGTACTGATCGATGCTTCGGGATTGCGCCAGCACGCCTGTTTCGCTGTAGCTTCCCAGATGCAGGTTGATGCGCAGCAAGGTGGCGGTTGTGACCACCGCGTTCTCGTGCCAGCCCAGGGGCCTGAGATCCAGCAGATCCTGCAACTGCGCTCTTTGCTACAGTTGCCGCCAGCTTGTGGGCAACCAATGTAGCGAGACCGAACCCGGCCGAAGAGACTCGAGCAACAGCAAAGCGCGCCGCAGCAATGGCTCCCGGGATCGGCAACGACCCCATAAAAGCATCAACAGCAGCCGTAGACGCGGCGGAAACCAGAAGTCGTGCTTGTGGAGCATGGTCGGATAGGACCATCGATTCTGGTGTGGCTTCTGACAAGATCTTGAGCTCCATGGGACTCAGACCGTGAGTGATGGAGTGTGCGATCGCGACATGATTTGAGGATTCTGCAAGGGTATCCTGCACATCTGCCAGCCTAGTTCCCTCACTAACTGCATGAGGAATGTAGTTAACCGCACATGCGGCTGCGGCTGAAATAGCCCGTTTCATGGCAGGGTCTAGATTTGCTGCGGCGGTGCCGTTGCGCGAAAAGTGCTGTGATAGCGACTCCTCCACTCGAAGCTGTGCCACTGATTGTAGGCGTGCGAACTCGTCGTCAGTGGTTAGCGATCGGCACATGCTTGCGGTGTGGAGAGCAGAGGACAGTTCCAGGTCAAGCAGCGGCGATGAATCACTCTCCCCTTCAACGGAGGCGCTTGCTGAGGACTGACCCTCCAAGATTGAATCCTCAGCTGCCAACCTGAAGGCTACTCGACGTGCAAGTCGTCGAGAACTCAACACGATGCGATCGTATTGGTCTGTAACTTCTGACGGACGGTTCCGGGACGAGTATTGTTGCTCTGTATCAGAATCAATTTCAGGTCCCCAAACGGACTCTTCCTGCAAGCCCTCCGAATCTTGCTCATTACGTCTTCCGGCACGCATTTTTCCTAGCGTAACCTGAGCTGCCGTTACTGCATCTTGGACAGACAGTTGAGATGCCGCGTCTGGACCCGGCTTTTGTATACTCAGACCACGGCGGAGGGCACGTTCAGCACGTTGAGAGGCTATCGCACCCCAGATATCCGTGGGTGCATAGTTTGCCTTCTTCACGCGCTCGAGCGCGTACTCTGGTGCCGTTGGGGCAAACTGCCATGGGCGGATCCAGTCCAGACCAATTTTGGCCATACACATGAGCGACACTGCGTGTGCCTCGAAGCTGCTGGTCCACTTGCCCGGCTGCATCCAACGCCACTTTTTCGAGCCAGCCATAGCAAGCGTTCCATCCATGGAGAGTGCAGATGAGGCGGGATCATTAAGATTACCCCCCTGATGCAGCCCTGCTGTGGTAGAGCCCTGCGGAAGGAAGGAAAATCCAGGGGTACTTGAACTTGTTATCACATCACGTGTCACCGTTGTGATTGCGCCAAATGCACTGTTCAGAGTAAGGTACAAGTGTCTTTGGAGGAGGATCGTCTCAGGCGGGACGAGGTCTGACGCAGCAAGCTGCGGATTATAAGCAGCAGCAGTCGCAGCCAGCGCGTTTAGTCGGACGTTCTGAGGCGATGGGAGTGCAGTTGATGCACTACCAAGGGCACGTGCGAACTGAAGTTGTGAGCTCTCAGCGACACTTGCTAACCCAGAGCCACCGGTGCTGGATGGAGTCCCAGCTCCACCAACAAACAGCTCTCCCAACGGGTTGCTAATGGAGGTTAAGAGCGCTCCACTAGGCCGTGCCCTTCCTCCTGACAGTTGAGAGCTTATCGCTGAAGCATTAACCGCAGCGACCAACGCATTTACACTGGCCGAAGTTGGAGGTAACGAGGAGCGCGAGGAGTATTGCTGCTTCAGTGCCCATGCAAGCGCGATGATGCGATCAGGTGCACACGCAGGTTCAAACCTTTTGGCAGCCGCAACAACGGAAGTGAGCAAGGCGGGCCCACCCATAAAGTGAACAAGATGTGCAGGAGCGGGAAGAGGCTTAGCCACTTTGACTTGAGATGTGCTCCACCAGTTGCCCAACAGGTTGGCTAAGGGTGCGGCATTCGTAGTCCCAGCTGCCGTGGCTGGATGAACTGAAGTTGGCATTTGACCACTTCCTTGTAAAGACTTGCCAGCCGTGGCAACCTTCGGCTCTTGTAGGATGCCGGATGCAGTGACGCCGGCTTCGATGAGCTGAGTTTCTGTCGCGGGTGGGACGGAGCTGTGATACGAGGTTTGGTTCGTTGCTCGCACCAACGGCGCTGCAACTCTTGCGACAACAGTAGCATCGGTAATGCCACGTAACCCACCGTATCCAGTCCCAGTGATTGCTGGAGAGGTGCCTAGTACTTGCACCTCATCAGTCGGCGCCTTCTCTGCTACCCCAGGCTTCTTTTTAGGCGCTAGCTTATATGTGGGATTGGTCGAAGGTGTGAGCGCTTCCGCTGCAAGCGAGAAAGGCTCATAAAGGAAACTTTTCCCGGTGGGGGCTAACAATAGGTCCGCTGCCGCTTCTTGAATGACAGTAGCGTGAAGCTCTGGACGACTCAGTATGGCATGCACGAAGCTCGTCATTGCTCGCACATGTTCCAATCGCAGCGTCAGTGGAGGCTCCTGTCCACCTTCATCCATCAGATGGAGTGCCTTTCGACGCAACAGGCTCACCGACGAAGGAGCTGAGCTCGACTCAGCTGTTGTAATGCGTGCTCGCGAGCGTGGTACGGATCTTCGATCCGATGTGGCCGCAAAGGAAACTTCATATGGGGCAAATCCTGATACACTATCCTGTGCACTCAAATTGGGAGTGGGATTGAAGGTCTCAAGCTCAGCGGCACCTTCGTCACCATCTGTGTCCGGTACGTACCCACCAACCACGGCGCCCACATGGGCTGCCAGCGACTCGAAGTTGATATTGATGCACCTTGCCATAGACACTGGAGATGATTGTGCATCACGGAGCACGCTGGGATGAATCATTGTCGGGTTGAAGCTTGGTGAGTAGGGCGCACCGACTCGTGCGTGAAGAGCAGAAACAGCAGCTGCCCAGTGAGCAAGTGAATGATTGTCTCGCCACTTCAGCCTATCTCGCATAAATGCCGTGAGTGTCGTTCTGGTCCAAGATCCCGCGGCTTGTCGGTGAGGTCCAACAACGTAATCTTTTAGGGGTTGAGTTGACACGTCGGAGGGATTCGTCTTGTTCACAGGTGGTGCAAGGGCAGCGGATAGTTCATCCGACGTCACGAGAGCCAGAGCAGCTAGGCCTGCGGCAATGCTTCGTGCAGCGCCGCACAGCAATGGTCCAGCGCCACCCGCCGGGGAGAGCGCTGTGGTAATATTCATCGAGATAGATTGCTTTGTTGCACCTGCGTTTGCATCCCCGGTTGCAGGCGAGAACAAAGCGGTGACTCCCGGGATAGACCCAGCACCTGCAGAAGCTCCATGACTAGCAACACCGACGTCCAGTCCCAGGCCCATTCTAGCTTGAGGACTTAGTCCGAGTTGGGATGCCATATTTCGCGAGTAGGATGCCACTGCGGCTTGAGCACGACGAGTCAGACGAGCTGCCAACTGAGTGGATGTGATAGCCGGCGTGTCTATAGCAGATGCATGGGGATAATTTAAGTGCTCTGTAACATTTTGCAATGCCTGGTCCAGCAAGTTGCACGTCGCTTGTGTTGCCGCTCTAAGCTCTCCAACAGCGATTGAGAAGGCCTCACGCGCGTCTGGAGCATCGACGAGAGAAAATGGCGCGATAACCGGTGACGGCAGACCCCATGGATTCACAACCGATGCGTTTTGGCCGAACCAATTTTCCGTAAGGATTTGCACGAATGTGGGGCTTGCTGCGTGAGAGGCCACGATGGGAGTCGCAGCGATAGAGTGAAGCAAGCGATCAACAGCGGCTCCAAGGTCATAGCCCGCAGCCAGCTCGGTGAGCTTGACATCTCCTGCGATTAGCTTCTCGAGCACATTACTGGTACTCATGTTATTATCGAGTTCGCTGCTCCGGGACGCGATCGGACTTCCAACAATGCCTGCTCTTCGAGAGCGCGCAATAGAATCCTGCGACTGCGGAAGCCCCACATCGAAACCAGCGGCCGACGCAATCGCGGGAGCAATCTGCGACTTCGATATGTTTGGCATCGGAGACCCGACAGAAACGTGACTTCCTATGGCCGACGCTCTTTCTGTGGCTTGCTGAGATGCCTGGTGTGCCAGCTCCAGAAGCCATGCTCCGGTAAATGGCATGCACGCGGCGGTTGGAAGGAAATACTCCAGGTACTCCTCAATCAACGCGTTATAGGTGCTTCCACTGCGGGCTAAGAACCTTTGCCGCTCTGCTTGCGCCATGTTAGCATGATCGAGTTTGTAGTTGTATAGTACATAGCTCGACATGCTTGTGAAGAAATACTCGATGGGGGTCATCATGACGACTTCACCTGGCGATCCTAGTGAGTTTGGCGACGAATCATCTTGGCTCACAGCAGCTTTGTACTTGGCCTTTGCAAGGGCATTCACAGTAGCGTGCAATACACCAGGCGCACCTTGGTTGTACAGTGACGAGAGGATGGATCTAGCAACAACTACCTTAATGCGTTCCAGCGGTGGCAATCTTCTGGCTTGCTCTGCAGTGATTCCTCCCTGGACTTGATTGGTCAAGTAGGTCTGTGCGATCGTATGTGCAGCCTGATCGATGTACTCCCGCATCTTTGAATTGAGAATAAACGGAAGCTTCTCCGCGTAGAGTGGAAGAACGAAGCCTGGCTGCACGACTTGCCAACGGAAGACATCGGGAGCAGTCAGCAGCCGACGGATCGGTCGAGGTGTCAATTCAAGTCCGATGGAGCCTCGCAGGACGAACTGACGGGTATCCTCAAAGAGTAATTTAAAAAGAGCACCCTGCAGTTCCAGAGGCACTTCAACACCATACGCATGACGCATCAACAGGGCACAGAAGGTTGCGATGACCCCAAGACCGTGACCGCCACGATCCAGGCCTAGTGCACCCAATGCTGCGGTTAGTACACCAAACGCACTGGGAGTGGGCCGCTCGGCTTCCCGGGTTGCTGGTCGATGCATAATACTCGAGCGCCGGTTGATCGGAGCTCGGGACGTCACGTCGTCTTTATCAGCTTGCTGATTTGACCGTGACGCTGAAACGAAGCTAGAAGCCACCCCGGACGCACGGTTGAGCAAACTGCCTAGCGTCTGTGACAGCAATGCGGATCCAGATTGAACACCAGTGGCACCAACATTCGTAAGTGATGATTCAAAAGACCGACTGGCATCGGCAATCTCGGTTACCTCTTGAACATTCTCTAGTAAGGCGAGTGCCCGCATGCCGAATGACCCTTTCGCGAGATGCTGGCGCGACGCACCAGGGCGCACGTGTTGCAATGATCCCTCACTAGCTGCGGAGGCGGTACGTCCCAATGCAGAGGGTTGGGAAGTAGTTGCACCCGGTTGACCAGCGGCTTGTTTGTCTCCATCACCACCACCTCGCTTGGCTGCCTTCGTTGTTTCGTCTGTGCCCAGGTCCTCACTGCGGATCGTCGATTCTCCCACCATGCTGGACGTCGACAATGCACCAGATAGTGGGCGAATAAGATCAATTGCGCCAACTTGCTTTGCGATGAGCGACTGGAATTTGTCGTCCTGGCAGGTGCAGAAAATGGCTTCCACCAAGTCAAAGAAGTAATGGTCGAGGGCAACTGCTTGCCGCCGACGTGTTGGCACGCTCGCCAGGAAGGATGCGAGACTGGTTAGAGCGCCCGCCCGCTTTTGGCAGTTTCCAATGAGTGTTCGTAGGACGCGAACCTCTTCAAGATCAGTTTCAACACTCAGTAAGCTCTCAACCGAATCGGAGCCGAGGACAAGCTCGCTTGCGGTGGTGTGCGAAATGGGCTTCGTCGGCGAGGCGGGAGTGTCGATAGCCGGGTGCTGGTCAGCTCTTGCCGTTTGCGTGAATGAAGTTAACGTAGACACAGACTTTGCAGCGGCTTGTCCACCGGCACCTGCCGTCGCTGGTGCTCTAAGTAACGGAGATGCCGGGGCCGTTGGGGGCGTTTTGAATTCTTCCGCCGCTATCGATGGGCTTACTGCAGGGCTCGTAGTTGCATTCGGAGGGTGGGCTGAGGCGCCGACCTGCCCCGTTGAACCTGCAGCAGATGGGGTTCCTGCTTTGTTCTCCCCTCCCCCTGCTGCTGCGGCCTGTCGGGTGCGGGTGCGAGGACCTGAACCTCCAGGAGCTGCGAACAGGTTGACGGTGTCATCTTTCTGTTGGGTCTGCTGCTGAGATGCATCTTTGGAGTGAAGCGCCGCACGTGACACGTACTTGAAATCCGCTGGGGCCTTGGATGCTGCCCCTGGTGGAGGTGCAGATCCGGAGGGAAGCAAACTCATGGTTTATCCCAGCTACACCCTGGCCGTAACACCGTGGGCCGTCCTTGGCGTCTGTATCAAGCGCCGTCAGGAGTCGACGAATCGATGGCCGGAACTAGCGTCGAGGCGAACGAGGTCGGGTGAGTGCGAGATTCGCGGCTGCTCGGAGGACCGATCCTAGTGCAGCACGACGAGATCTGGCGGGGATCTAGATCGACACATGAGAGTATCGTGGTGCGCGCGGGGTGTGAGACTCCGAATCCGGGTATCAGTCGATTGCCGTGCGAAACTGTAGCTGTGGATATCGTATTTGAACGTTAGTGTCAAACGGCAAGGCATTTCGAGGAGGATCGATAGAAATCTCACTAATAAATACATAGTTAAGGTTCTTGACCTAGGTTACGCTGAATGGTGTATTTACTTTCTCACCACACTCTTACTAGGGCCACCTTTCCCCTCTTATAACAATGGAGTTCTTGCGCATCCGACTATGATCCCATCCACCCGGTCTTGGAGAGCCAGAGATGGCCTTAGTGTAGTGGGGTTCAGGCCTGCAGAATCAACCGCAAACCGGAGACTAGAGTGGCTCGTCTGTCCCAGCTTTACATACACATTCACATGCAGTGCATTGTATTCTGAAATATCGGGTTTTTAGAGGGAGAATATCGGTCCTTGTGATGTATTTCCTCCGGAAAGAGCTGTGATTATGTTGCCAGAAGAATGGAGGAGTCGTTTTTCGACTGGCGGTGGATTATGTCGGTGTGTTCCCCATACTTCGAAGTACATCTTACTCCCAGCCATGACGCTGTATTTCCATCAGAGGTCCTATATCCGATCTTGCCCAATCCATTTACCCCAAGGTTGCCATTCTGAGCACAAACGATTTGCAGCAATTCTTAAATAGACAGCCATCCACTCGTAACATGGTGTCCTCACCTGGCTCCCCATTACCCCATGAGCACATGAGCTGACTGACTGTGAGCCTCGTGACATTCGGAGAATTTTCTGCGAACCTACGAGTCAATTTTTTGGAGCTGAGCCAGTTTTTGTGCCGTCGCGTTGATTTGCAACTGAGGCCTGCGACCGGGCCTGGACTTGGTCCTGGGATGGAGGTAACAGTCAGTACGGATTGGATTGCGGAAAGATTGACGTTGAGACCACAGGCGTGGTAGCAAACTGATGATCGAGCGTGCTTCGAGCGTAGACATCATTGTCTAGAGTGTGAGCGGACCCAAGTGATCGAACCGACAGATGTGATACCCTTGCTGACCGGATGGACTTGAGATCCCATCATCGAGGGCATTTGCCAGTTAGCGTCAGGCTATGCATGGGGATTGCCGCAGAATGCTCAAAGTGCTTCGAGAGGACTTTGGTCAGAGGCTTGCCAGTGGACTCAATGGAAACTGTTGTAGTCGGATACCTCTCGTTGGTCAGAGGTCCAGTCGATCTATGCGCGACAGATATCGATTTGCAGGCAGAGCAGCATGAGGGCGGGCTGGCCGCAAGTCGGCGCTGCTGCTTTTGCTGTAAAGGCTTATTACTGCCCTCTCACATCTCCTTACTTACCTAACTGTACCTCTTCACTCCCCGACTTCGAACAGCCTTTGAAGATGCGTCGAATCCTCACTCTCCTCGTTGTTGCACTTATTGCCGCCGCCGTAGCAATTGACTTACGCTGCCCTCAGGGTCAGACTGAGTGCCTCGTTATCCTTCGTGAGACTGGTGACCGCTCACTACGATGCTATGATCCTCAGACCCATGTTTGTGTTGACAAACTAGTCTGCCCCAAGCTCGCTCCCAACCGTTGCGGAGACGCCTGCTACTCGTCCCAGGACAACACCGGCTATGTCTGCCACAATGACTCCTTTCTCTGTCCTAAGACTATGCCTGAGATCTGTGGCAATGCCTGCTACAGTCCTGCCCACTTTAAGTGCGTTGATGGCCACCTAGAGGCTCGTGAGTAAGCAGGGACGCGTGACGGTAAGGACGAGGTGCATTCAAGGTGCTTCCCTGACTGAGGAGAGCGCATTAAGTACGAAGTGTTAGGCGATGATCGCAGACACGAGTTATGGAAGGTTGTGGATTGTCGCCCCATCGTTTGGTCGCAGATGTACTCAGTCATTGACCCAGAGGTATCTTCTGTCCACGGTCCACGCTTCTCCGCCGCTCGAACACTACTAGTTTTTAACTCTGCAAGTCCGCGGGGTGATATTTGTACGAATACATTGTGAATTGAATCGGAACTGCCGCTGAACATGGCGGGTCAATATGTGACAAAAACTTTGTATTTCAGTTACACTACTCAGCTCCTACTAGTACGGTGGGTTTGTTTGATCCAAGTATCCGCTTCATCGTGGAGATGCATGGCAGCACTCACCGTCGAATGAAACTGCTGCTACCATTTACTTGGACCTGTCGAGGTTCACATACATACAGGATGGAATTAATACTCGTGTACTCACCTCCATCTACTGATGCAGCTGGCTCACAATTCGTATGGCACCATTGGCGTAGCTTTGACGTTCTTGACATCTCGCCTATCCGAGGCTTTCTAGTCACCGCGTGACTCATTGAGTTAGCACAGAAAAGCGGGAACTACTTAGTCTTGTAATGGTGCTCACGAAGTTGACTGTTTAGTGCGGTCTTCGACCCGACTTGGCTCGCGTGCGGGGCGAGGCCAGGGGAGCGCATGGCCTGGGCCTGTACCATTTACACCACATCATCTGTTACACATTCATCAGGTTTGGTATCTGATTCCGCTTATTCAGATCTTCTGTGTCTGCGACTGGGGCCGAGCTCGAATTTACTCAGCCTTGGTGTACTCTGCCTTGTTAATGACAATTTCGGGCTCGTTAGGATCGTCTTGGTAGATGTAAACCTGCACCTTGGGACCATTGATCGCCATCAGGATGAAGGATGGGTGGCACTCCGAGGTGAAGGGCGAGTAAGCGCCAGTCAGAGAACCAGGATTAAGGAAGAACTTTCCGTTGATAATAGTCGCTTCGGGGACGTGGGTGTGGCCCGTGATGAGGATATCGACATCCAACTGGCGCTGAAGTGTGGCAAGCGCGTCCTTGTCTCCCCACGGCACAACTTGGTGACCATGACACAAACCGATTCTGAAGTCTCCAATCTTGATCACTTTGCTCTCGTACAAGTCAGCGAAGGCCTGACCGGTATCCTGATCGCCCTTGACAATCGTCACACTGGTGGACAATGTACGCAAATACTCCTCAATCGCCTTGGAACCGATGTTACCCGTGCACAGGATGTGCTGCATCTTACCCAAAGCGAGCAGCTCCTTGAACTTAGGGGGAATCTCGGGCTTGCGTGCGGGCACGTGGATGTCGCCGAGCACCAAAACCAGCTAGATTTGAGTGAGTCAATCACACAGGCCGATCCATATTAGGCAAGTCTATGCCTTGCATCCGTCCAAACACGTCACAAGCAGGAGTGTTGTCTCCGTCCTTTGCAGCGGATGAATTTTGTGGCGAAACGGGTGGGTCTCCGTGCCCTAATGGGATTATAATTGATATGACAGGCCTAGCAACGCGTGGTCCATCAAATAAAACATAGTGCATCAACGTACCTCACCGAAATCTGCCGACATTTTGATCCTAAACGCGCGATATTTTCTCACTTTCTTCTGTATTTTATCACCCCCGAATGTGGATGTACATGCTCTGGTTACCTCGTATCCGTCCTGGCCCGGATTCCAACAAAGCGGTTGTGAGATCTGCACTGGTAGAGAGTGTGAGTAGACGGGATGACACTGGTGCGAGTCAGTGCAAATGTGCCAGAGTGATCCTCGACTTGGTACAACGCTTCCTGAATCGACGATTCCCCCTTCGCACTTGCGTTCGCGTGGAGATGCTCTCCTCTGGAGCTTAGGCTTCTCGAGTGGACTCGTAGGGTATTACGCCCCGAAGAAGTGATGCATATGTTCGCGAATCGCACCGTGGCATATTGTTCATCCACATGTAACGTATGTACTGTGAAACTTATTCACGCGATCGTGTCTGAAATGCACACTGTAGAGCTCCCATCTACCTGCCCAACTTAGGAGAGTCACCGTGACGTCACACCACGATAGTCTTTACTTGCGACAGAGGACCAGCAAGTGCCCACAGGTGGTGTCTGCGAAATTACTCTAGATCGCTCTTTCCGCCTTCGCCTTCGCGTATGTTCATGCTCTCTAGTCTGAGACTTGCGTTCGCCCAACCACAGACCCGTGCTCGAGCAACTCAACTCGTCTCAGTCTCACTCAACAAGCACCTTGGATTGCGTGTCTCGTCGACCCAAAGCCTGCAAAAACTGCACACGCAGCAGATATACCACACTCAGACTCAGGACATTGGTGCAAATCTGAACCGGCTAATGTCATTCTCCACTGGGCAGAACAACGACGAGTCCAAGTCGCAGCACAGAGTCAAGGTGTACACCAAGACGGGTGACAAAGGCACCACCCAGCTATACAACATGCAGCGCCTGCCAAAGAATTCCGACTATTTCGAGGCCCTTGGAAATACGGACGAGCTCAACGCACACATTGGATTGGCCCGAGAGCATGTCCGACGAAGCCAAGCACAAGAGCTCGACGAATGGCTTGAAGTAATCCAATGCCGTTTGCTCGACGCTGGGTCCGCCATCGCAACGCCACTGAACTCGTCCCCTGAAAACCGTGTGTACCGCGCAGCTTTCCCAGAAGAAACCGTTGAGCAGCTAGAACGTTGGATTGATCAAATGGACGAGTCTCTGCCACCCCTTACCAATTTCATTCTTCCGTCGGGAGGACTGGCTTCATCAGCCCTTCATGTTTGTCGATGCGTTACTCGGCGAGCAGAGCGTTCCGTGATTGAACTTGTCGAGCGAGGCGATCTGGATGAAGTGGTTATGCGGTACTTCAATCGTCTCTCTGACTTCTTCTTTGTTGCCGCGCGATATGCCTCATCGAAGGACAACTCACCCGAGACTGTGTATAAAAAGCATGTCGAGCGACGCTTTGTCAAGCCGCAAGCATCAGATTCGCACGCTTCAGCAGAGAGTAGTTTGAAGAGAGAACAATAATTCAGAGAGGAAAAAGCTCTGTTCAATCGAGTCAATTGGGCATTATGTTTATTCCATTAGTCGCCTCACCTTGTGTGTCAGAACGTGGGTGATAGACCATACAGAACATCGGTGGAAAAGTCAAAGAAAATGAATCGTCTTTGAGAAAAATGGATAATAAAGCCTGAACTGGGCCCGATAAAGCCCACAAGTCGAAGAGAACATAGGGAAGATCGAGGGAATCCTCGCGGAAGGGGGGATAGTTGGTGGCGATCAAGGATAGAAAAAAAGCTGGACGCAGATGATGAGGATGTATCATTATAAAAAAAGGTCGCATTCAAATAGTGGGGTGGGAAAGAACAGACACGAAGGTTAGCCGACAAGAAAAGTGGAACGATAAACATGACAATATAACGATCGTCGTATACAACACCAGGAAGAAAGCAACTAGTAGGATGGGGTAAAGGAGCCTCGACAAGTAGGCAAGTGCATGTGGTTTTCAGATTGAGATAGTGATTCGGAAATCAATCCAAAGTAGATGCAGTTGCGGAAACAAAAGATGCGGTAATTTGGCGGATCGAAGAAACATGGCCAGATGGGGCGTGGTAGCAGCTGTTACGATTAGCTACGTTACAATGTCATGGAACCACCATGCTATGTAAAGTAATGCAGTGGTATAACAAGTATGGCTTGTGTTGCTAGGATATGTAAGTATGTAAGAATGTAAGTATGTAAGAATGTAAGTATGTAAGTACGTAAGTCATAATGGTGGTTGTCTTACCGTTCCTTGCGGGTTTCCTTACCGCTCCTTGGGGCACTAGAAATCCCACAAGGTGCTGAAATAGCAGTGGAAACGCATATAACAAGAGTCAAATAATGAAGTAAACAATAAGTAACAAATCAACCTGTCGAGAAAACCTGTCACATTTCGAAGGGAAGGTAATAACTGCGGTCTAGGCAAGAAGCTGAGATAATCTGTCTGTACGACACTGAAGAGGTTTAATGCGACCGTATCTACATGGCCGCTTGAGTATTATGAGTACCATGGGTTGATTGAACGAGCGCGTGAATGAGTGACAACGGGGTTGCACAGATTCGATCAGTCCACGAGGCATTTCAGCGCCAAGTGAAACGTGTGCGAAGTTCGCGAGGGGAAACATTCGTAAGGACGGATTTTGAAAGCGAAAATAGTGACACTGTAGTATGATGAGGTAACGATGTCAAGGTTCAAATCGATGTGGGGGTGCACAAGGTCAGTGTGGTTCCAAACGACGGGCGAAGACACCATGGTTCAGGTTGCATGCTGAGCGAAGGATAAAAGAGCGGGATGTGGGAAGATGAGACACTCAAGCATCCTGTGCAAGAGTCACCGTCGGATAACACTAGGGTGAAATAATGGCTGAAGGGCAATACATGTGCTCAGTGTGGCGAAAGGGAAGGAGGTAGGAGCAAATGATCCGAAAGTAAAACGCGTGACTGAGAAAGGGTACAAGACACAAGGTGATCCAAAAGCTAAGCGTGATGAGTGCAAGTGATTTTGCGTTGAAATGCCGAGTAGGAGAGGATGTGAGCTTAACAGCAGGAGGAGAGGCTTGAACTAAAGCGGTGATGAGGGAGCATTCTAAGAGAGGCAGCATCTCGATATATACGTGGCCGGACTATCCACAGACTCGATGCATTTGCAACTTCATATGGTGCTATTTCTGACTCAGAATAAGCTAAACTCATCTCGTCTCGCTAGAAAGGTGTCCACTGTCCGCGTGTCGTTAAGCCAACGCCTCCAAAGCTCTGTTGGGACAGTTCTGGGGATTGCTGCGTCGTAGCAGACGCTTGCTCTGACGCCGCCACAGGTCGCCCGCTAGTAAAGTGTTGCTGCGCCTGTGGGCGATCAGAGCGTAGTAAGGTTCGTGAATAGGATGATGATGATGATGAAGATGATGATGATGATGATGATGATGATGATGATGATGATGATGATGATGATGATGATAATGATGATGATGATGATAATGATGAGGATGATGATGATGAGAGGGCATGTAAGTTTGAATTACTGGGGGTGCCAGAAAGGGTAGATGCCATGGTTACAACTGTCGAGGCATCAGGGTAGGTTGCGGCGTCCGTGAATACTTGCCTGCTAGGAGTCGAGGCCAATGAGAAGTTTCCTTGTGATATAGGGTGCGGCAATGGCTGCGCGGTTCGTGAGGCTTGTGAACTACTAAGCTCTTCTGAACCGCGCCCAGGATAGGGCGAACTAACGTAGATATGTGGCGAATATGGCTGGAGATGCATCCGCTCCACCATAACGATCTCGTGAGACGAACCTGGTTTCGCCCCCCAAATGTCTGCAGCAGAGTATGTGCGAGTGTTTTGCGCCTCGGAGTAACGCGTCGATGGATTTGACTCGTCAAGTTCAGTTGAACTCGCCTGGGACTGGGGATGCTGGATGAATGCATTACCCTTCGAATTAGGGGGTCCAGACACCAGGGCAGTATTCGAATAAGACGGCAGTCCATATCCTAACGCCGGTGCAGACTGGGAGCTTTGGTTCACTACGCCAGCCTCCGATGCTACATACGAGGTCGGAAGATACCCTGAGTTATCTAGGTGCGCTGATGGCGAGGGCTGGGCATTCGACAAGCCAGACATCGTCTGGGAGGGCTGATAAGGATATGCGGATTCGCCGAAGGTGGAGAACAGGTGTGTGACAGAGCTGGTGCCCTGAGTGCTAGACTGCGCGATGGGGTGAGAGGACATGGGCTGGAGGAACATATGAGGCTGCGACGTTGGAGGGAATCCTGGTCTTGACTGGGTGCTTCCGTGCGTAGCACTTAAAGTATGAACGCCTGATTCGGGAGTAGAGGCGAAAGAAGGTTGCGTCACATAACCCTGGAGGTGCTGTGACTGTTGAGAATATGTGGCGCGGGGCCCGGCTTGCGACAAGGTAGAGCGGTAGCTGGTTGCCGGGTCAGGCTCAGCGGAGGGGTTTGGTCGCCCAGGTGGAATGGATGTGTGGGCAGATGGTAGTCTTTTGTTGCGAGAAGGTAAACTAAGTCGACGAGGGTCCGAGTTCGAGCTGAACTCTGCATACTGGAGCAGATCCTGGGTTGAAGACTGCTGATGTGGTTGTGGGGGCTGGAGGTACTGGTGCTTTTGAGGCTGGTGCTGGTATGTTTGTTGTTGTTGTTGGTGTTGTTGTTGTTGTTGTGGTTGATGGTGATGATGATGATGATGATGATGATGATGATTATGATAATGATGCTGGAGTCGTTGGATAAGCGCTGCCGATGGCGAAACATTGCTTCCTCGGTCGATATCCTCCAGGACATCTCCTGAGTTCCTTGTCGTAACAGATACATTTGGGGAGTTGAATCCCGATCGGCTGCCACTGGGCCATACATGGCCTGAAGACTGGCTGGCTAATGTGACAGCGCTGAGCGGCTGCGATCCAGGGATTGTCGTACCCGCAGGATGAGGCGAAGCAGTCGATGAAGGTGATGATGCCGGTGAGAAGGGACTCGACTGCAGTTGGGGTTGAACCGGTAGGGCGAGACTTGTGTAGTCGGTTGCGCCACCAGCTTGTGTGGCTGGTACAGCATATGCATTTAGTGCTGGAATCACATAAACTGAGGTGCTGTTCGGATGCGAGGTTGTTGGTGAGTACGAGCTAGGATGAACTGCGGAGGATGGTGAAGGGTGCTGATGCATCGTAGATGCTGCCTGTGCATGTACTGTGGGGTACTGACCTCGGCCTCGACGCTGAGTACCAGCTGAGCCAGAATGTCTTGAATGCGCCGATTGATTAGGCACCGTCGTTGGTCCTGAAGCGGTTGCCCCGGGCTGAGGACCATGGTTCGCCCGGCCTCGCGGCCCTCCTCCTCGCGATGTTACACCCATGCTGGCCACTGTTCCTCCAGTGGGAGCAGGCGAAACATGCACTGAGAAAGGACTGGCGTTTTCAGGAGGGTCTAACCCTGCCGAGCTGCTTGTTGCCATGGCAGCACTGGGACTAAGCGCACTCGTCGACGTTTGGTTGTGCACATCTTCAAGGGTTCTTGTGAACTCACTCGAGTTCTGGCGCAGTTCATTCAAAAGGAAGGTGATCATGTCCACTACTGTCGCGAAATTCGGACGTGATTGTGGGTCAACATTCCAGCACTGCTTGATTAGCTCCGCATACAGATATGGGCAGTGCATTGGAATGGCCGGATGCTGAGGAGACAGTTTCGACCCTTGAAGAGATTGTTGCGTAACAGGCGGTGGGGGTTGACGCGCAACGAGTTCCCAAAGGATTAGGCCAAATGAGTACACATCAGAAGCTGTGGACACTGCACTGGGGTTTCGTACAACTTCTGGCGCTGTCCACGGACCGATAGGAATATGAAGCAAATCATAGATTGAATCGCGCATAGGAACTCCCAAGTCACTGTCTGCATGCCGTAGAGGTCTCGCGAACTCAAAATTTGCAATTTTCGCTTTGCGGCAAGAGTCCAGATAAATATTGGACGAACGAAGGTCACAGTGAATGATAGGGGGCTGTTGCGAGTGCAGGAACTTGGCACCACGAGCAATATCAAGGGCGATTTGCAACCGGACTTTCCAGGACAGATGCACGTTTGAGTTGTAGAGCAGTGCAAATAGGGAGGTCGCGAGAGACTCATATACGATGCCAGCATACGCATTCGTGTTACGCAGCAATGCTTCGCGGAGATAGGCCGAAGATTCCTGCCCGATTGCATAGAGGACATGACTTTCCTTGAAGTTCACAGGCATCTGTGTCAAAAGGATATCAGAATTGCTTGCGGCCACATTGTCTGGCGAGTAATACAGATCTGGACTACCATGGACCGCATACTTTTCACAGTGTCGGCAGATTCGATCCACAACCACGTCTTCTTGGAGGCGAGATGCTCCAGGTTTGGCTCCTTCACCTGTCTCAGGTCCTTCCAGATCCGGCTCTCCGGAACTTTTCACCCCATTTTCTGATTGTGACACTGACGTTGAGTCAGAGAGGGTGACTCGACAGACCGATGTGTCGATACATATACCCATACACAGGACTATGTTTGGATGCTTCAAACGCCTCATCATTCGCGCCTCAGAGTGGAACTCCACAAGAATACATGGCAAACTGAACGTAAGCGCATCTTTTTGCTTTGCATACAGCCATGTCGATTCAAGACGGGCCGCAACGTCAAGTAATGTGGCTACCGTCAACCGCTTAACCTGCACATTCGCTCCACGCCAAATGGCTGGAATAAATTCGGTCCATCCACCCTTCGGTCCCTCTGGCCCGTCTAGTAGGCGTAAGGATGGCTTTTCACAGGTCGAAAGAGCACCCGATTCAACTAAGGAGGTCAGAGTGCGGCCTCCACCAATAATGCAGTGAACGTCTTTTGTTGACTTGACAAGGAGGGTGACATCTTGAAACAGGTCATGACCTGGTGGAGCTGAGATATACCACTGCGTGTCTGTCTGGCCAAATGGCACAGGAAGAAACGAAGTTGCCGTATTGGGTCGGGGCGACTGTCGGGTTTTGCCAGCCTGAGTCACTGCAGCCGTGCCAAAAATATGAGATGCCATCTTGAACAGGACAGAGACAGGCATGACGTCTGCTTTGGGACGTGTGAATTTCAGGGCCGTGGTAATGCTGGCTTCTGGTGGGAGCGCACCCATTATACCAATCAAAGGCCGTACTCTGGAGAGCAGATGGGGGCTCTTGGCGTTGGCGTACCAATTGCGGAAGGCAAGCAATTGGAGCGATCGATACTCGTGAAGTAGGATCCTAACACCGGCTGTTACAGCGGTTGGAATTTGTGCGACGGAGTTGCTTTCCAGCACGTCCTTAGTGCTCGTACGGGAGCCCCGGATCTGATCGGACGCTACAGACTTTCTTGGAGATGACACACTTGTGCCTGGAAGAATTTCGTGAGCGGGTCCATGCGCTAAGTCGGGACTCTCCCGTTCACCTGAGACTAGCACGGCACCCGCTTCAGCCTCTGGTCCTGGACTCAGATAGGCCTCACTTATTGGTCCGTCCATGTGCGGAGATTTGTGTGACTTCGGGGAGAACCTCGTCATGACGCTCACTCCCGGGAAGTTTGCTGCTGATTTCCCTGAAGCGCCCTGAGGTGACTCATCTAGAAGATGGATATCATGAGGAACGGAGTAACCTAGTGGTCCATGCCAACCAAGTGAGTTGTTACTATCGCCCTGTGGCTCAAGATCAGTACATTCAAGTAACTCGTACCGAAGGATCAACTTGCCACAGTCGGCACAAGTCATTAAAGGTCTCGCTGGAGGCCGGTGCAAAGTCAACGGCCCCTCATCTTCAGCACCTGCCTGGGTGATTGGAAGCTGGAAGGCATACGTATGCGGGGGAATTGGCAGCACCGATCCACTATGACCGAGAATGAGATACATGTCAACGGTTGGGGCAGTACCGAAGAGTTCTGACCATGCGGGGACAAATCGCGCTGCTTGGGTGAGGACGTTACCGATCCACTGCAAGTCGTGGTCTCGGTGGCCCAATTGGGCCGCAGCCAGGAGATGCAGCGGGAGCAAGTAGGTAATGCTCGCTATGAGAGCAGTAATATCCTTCCCCATAATCTCGCAGTAAGCCGATGAAAGTCGCTCGTGCGGGTGGAACTTGCTGCGCAGCGCGATGTGATCAAGATGGGCCTGATAATGTGTGGCTGCGATTTGAAGAAGCTCGGTCTGTTTGCGCAGAATCTCGAGGGTCTGGGAATGAATAATCGACAGATCAATCAAATCAGCCTGTTCGCCATGTGAAAGAACATGAACCCATTTGCGGATGAAGTCGAGCTTAGGTGCAAAGGATTGGAAGAGGAACGGACTAAAGGTGCGAATCAGCTCGGTCCTGGCTTGAAGATACTTGGCATACATTTCAGAAAGCTCAATTGCAAGCGCTACAAAGTCTGTGGTCGACGAGGATAGGTCAGATAGATCCGCTGCTCCGTTGGGTGTGGAAGCGATTCGCTGGGCCTTGTCGGTGCTAGTTCGAAGCTGTTGAAGTTGACGATATTCCTGCTTGTAGGCCTGAAGGACGAGCACTAGATCGGCCAGCCGTTGTTCAAGGACTGGTTGTAATGCCACGGCAGCCTTGCTCGCCGTGACTAAGTGCTCTTGGTCTGCTGATGACAGGTCGGACATGCCCCCAATAGCCAAATAATTCGTCTCAGCAAAATTACCCAACTGACTCCTGATATGTAGCCCAGCCAGTGCAGGAATCACCCAGGATTGGGAGGCGTCGGGAAGAAATGTTGGATCAGTAAAGATGCGCGGCAGCGTAATGCCGCGACTGATGAAGCCACTAAGCTTGGCCTCAAGCGTCACATCAGCTTTTCGTGTCTCTGCTGGACGTGGTGCTGGTCCTCCATTGACCCGCAGCTGACGGAGTAAGCTAACTACTTCTTTTTGAATAAAGTCAGTAACAATGCACAACTCACCAAGTTGTGAAAGGACCTGGCAGACTGTTGAGATATGCTCGCTAGGAATCGGTGTAATATGATTTAGGATGGGTAGATCCATCCTAGGATCGTCAAGAAGTGCGTCTGGAGGATTAAGGTCCTCTAGAGCGTCTGAGACGGCAGGTATTCCAGGAGATGCGACGGGAGAATGGTGTACGGATTCGAACGCCAGTTCGGGTGATGTCAGGTGCGGCGAATACAGTGGCTGCGATGGCATAGCCCGACTTTCTGCACCTGAGCACGGCGCTCTTGTGCTGGGAAGCTGTTCAGTTGAGAAGGGAGCACTGGTTGTTATTGCAGCTGACGAGCATCCAGTCCAGATGTCATAGCATGCAGGATGCTCTGTTTGCACAGACTGCTGAGTGAAGTTGGTTGGTACTCGGGATTGGTCATCCATAAAGACATTCCCATTTCCGCGAGCCTCATCTGGCGCCCGCTTAGCTTCGAGCGCCGCGAGCTTGCTCGGGCCATCGAGACAGTCGAGTGGCTCGCTTGCAGCATGACCCGGTGTGGGATGCGCGTCATCGACCAGATACGCAGCAGCACGATAGGCTGGAACAAGACCGGGATAACAGGCACAAAGATAGCTTAATACGCGTTGAGGGGAATCTCCACATGCCGCGTGGGGATGTCCCTCTGGAGTCGTTCGCAATGTCGGAGGAGGTCTAGGATAGCCACAAGTTAAGCATTGGATGGTATTCAGTGTCACGTGTTCATCAAGTGTTGAATCCTTCGTACAACTGACTCGAACGGCAAAGGGTCGTGTTGGAGCTGAAGAACTTGTCGATGATGTAGTCGATTCTTCAAGGTTAGGTGCTGGCTCTGAGGCAGAGTCGTCATGAGTTGGCTGGTTTTTGGAGCTTCCTCCGCTCTCGGATTGCTCGAGGGCATCATCGGAAGTCGATAAAGGTATGCCAAGATGAAGTTGGATAGTTGCTAGAGTGGCGGTGCCATCCAGCATCGCATTGATCATTTGACTCAAGCGTGCGTCAATATGCGGTGATTCAGAATTCAAGTCGGAGGGGGAACCACTTGAGGAGGTCTGAATGTTGCACTGATTCAGGATATAATTGAGCACAAGACCTATGGGATAGAGTGGAGTGACTGCAGACAGCAACTGCGCTTCCTCACGGATGGATTCAGGTGCAGGAGTGGTGCTTAGATGCGTTGTAACATCATTCACTCGATCCGGATCATAAAACTGGTGTTGCACGGTGCCCACTGCTTGTAGCAAAGACCGGAGCGTGGGTGTTTGGCTAGATACCTCCGTTTCGGAGGGGTTTGCCAGAGAGCTAAATGCGACATTTAGCAGGTTCTCAGACGCACCACGAACTGGCTCGGGCATGCTAACTGACTTGTTAGCTTGGGTGAGTTCAATTCCGGACCAGAGCAGGAGATTGAGAACATCCCATGCTAGACGTCGGGTAGTCGGGTTAAAGTGAAGCGAACGAAGTAGAGCTACTGATGGAAGCTTGTCGGAAACTTTTTGGAACCTCGTTGCATATCCGAGGTCGCGTAAGACAGTTTGGATCTTTTTCAACCCAGCATGCAACGAGCAAACAAGCTCATAAATGGCCTGCACGGATAATTGGCGTAAATATTGCGCAAGCTTGGCATGATTGCGCATGTCGGAAGGGAATTCAGTGTAGTCCTGTGCCTGGCATAGTCGAAGGGCTATGATAACGCCAGCGTTTGCATCGGAGCTTAGGCACGAGTCAGGTGGACAAATAATGCTAGGTTCACATAAAGGTGAAACAGATACTGGTGAATGGGATAGATTAAGTGCTCTTGATAAAAGGTTAGAAACGTCATGACCTAGAGCGGATGTTATTGTTCCATCAAGCGACACTTTGCACGCCTGTGGGTGCTGGTGATTCATATGCTTGCCGCTTCGGCTTGTTTTTGTTTCGGATTTGTTTGCCAAGGCGGTGGTAGTGGCACTTGAGCTGGTAGCGAGCATCGATGTCGCGGTAGTTGATGATGATGATGATGATGATGATGATGATGATGATGATGATGATGATGATGATGATGATGATGCAGGTGAGGAAGCGAGGGGATTTACGACAAAGTGCCAGTCGCTCCCAGTGTCAAACAAAGACTGATAGATCGGAGAACTTGAAGGTACTGTAGTTCGTAGCGAGTTGGATGCAGATGATGTTGGATTTGTTGACGGTACCGATGAATGCGGCAAAGACGACTGTAGGTTGTCGCTGGCTCGCGGCGATAAAGCAGGTATACCCAGGTTAGAAACGGGCTTCAAGATATGAGCACGAAACAAGGTCCATACGTAAATGGCGACAAGAACACGGGGTGACGAGACGAGGACATAAATCGTACGTGCATGCTCGGAATCGTGGGGTTTCACCACGAGTAATTGGCCGTAGTTTGAGAGTCTATGATGGTCCACGATAGCTCCATCATACAACTCTTGGAGCGCCTCTACAGGCGTTCGAGGCCGGATGCTAGGTAATGACAGCTGCTGTCGCTGGGGCTGCTGTTCTTGTTGTGGCTGCGATTGGTGTTGAACATCGATGGGGGTGCATCCAGGCGGTTGATCTAAGTTTAGCCCCGAAGAGGGGTGTAAGCGAGACATGCCTGCTGCATGACCACTCATCCTGTCCGTTCCGTTTGCCTCCCCCGAGTAAGATCCACACCCACTGCGACCGAGTCGACCAACACGTCAGACTACGTCAGACCACGTCAGACCGCGGCACACCACGATGCGATACGGGTGATCGCACGAGACTGCACAAGACGGGGAGATGCTGAGTGGGTTAGCCTGCGCTGCGTTGCCTTGCGTTGCCTTGCCTTACTTTGCCTTACTTTGCTTCGCTTCGCTTTGCTTTGCTTTGCGTTGGATTGCGCTTGCGTTGCGTTGCGTCGCCTTAGTTGGGCCTGTCAACAATGCTTCGCGGCACACGCTGAGCAGATTAGACCAGGTCTTGCCAGATCTGGGGTTGGGGAACGTGGGTGGAAGCCCAAGCCAGTTGCTGCCGGGGTGGTGGGAAGCTGGCCGGACTGCTTCAGGTGCGTCAGGTGCGATCCACCGATGCAAATCGAGCGTGATAGTATGGGGCAGAGAGGATGAGAGTGGACGGGGGGGGGGGGGGGGGGGGGGGGGGG